>ERZ1026892.138-NODE-138-length-35104-cov-11.546292_pt1 | contig 35104 bp, 36 predicted proteins | sample MGYA00380176_ERZ1026892 | MGnify/ENA primary metagenome ERZ1026892 (study PRJEB33269, sample SAMEA4719812) | human gut metagenome | biome: human-associated habitat; feature: organic feature; material: feces | place: Cameroon | collected 2013-10 ... | reverse complement strand
ATTAATGACTTGTGCCATGATTCGTTATCCTATATTGCAAGTCGTTGATTACGTAATGGGTTTCCACCCGTCGGCTCAATCGCCGTCAAACTTGTTATCGTCTGCCGTAAAACAACCTTTAGAATTTTTTTTCGCAATCACGCATTTTTTTAGCCGCCGAATTACTCTTTTCTCTTGCCCTTATTCCCGCCATTAAAAATTTAGAATTAAGCGTAAACTTTGTGACATCCAGGCCGATAACCCCGGTATTCGTTCTACGTGTCGACAGATAAAAGGAAATCACATGGCAAGTATTTCATCGCTGGGAGTCGGGTCGGGTCTGGATTTAAGTGGCATTCTTGATAGCCTCACCGCCGCCCAGAAGGCGACGCTGACGCCTATCTCTAAACAGCAGACGTCTTATACCGCAAAGCTGAGCGCCTACGGGACGCTAAAAAGCGCACTGACCACGTTCCAGACCGCTAACACCGCGCTGTCAAAAGCCGACCTGTTTTCCGCCACCACCACCACCAGCAGCAGTACCGCGTTTAGCGCCACTACGGCAGGGAATGCGATTGCCGGGAAATACACCATCAGCATCAGCCATCTGGCACAGGCGCAAACGCTGACCACCAGCACCACTAAAAGCGATACCAAAACCGCGATTGCCACCAGCGACAGTACGCTGACCATTCAGCAAGGCGGCGGTAAAGATCCGATCACCATCGATATCAGCGCGGCCAACTCCTCGCTGAGCGGTATTCGCGATGCCATCAACAACGCGAAAGCGGGCGTCAGCGCCAGTATCATCAACGTCGGTAACGGCGAATATCGTCTGTCGGTGACCGCAAATGACACCGGTAGCGATAATGCCATGACGCTGACCGTAAAAGGCGACGACGCGCTGCAAAGCTTTATGGGTTATGACGCTAAAGCCAGCAGCAACGGGATGGATGTCTCCGTTATTGCGCAGAACGCCCAGTTGACCGTCAACAACGTGGCCATTGAGAACAGCAGCAACACCATCAGCGATGCGCTGGAAAACATCACTCTGAACCTGAACGATGTCACCACCGGCAACCAGACGCTGACCATCACCCAGGACACCACCAAGGCGCAAAAGGCTATCAGCGACTGGGTTACCGCCTATAACTCGCTGCTGGACACCTTTAGCAGCCTGACAAAATACACCGCCGTCGACGCGGGCTCCGATAGCCAGAGCGCAAACAACGGCGCCCTGCTCGGCGACTCGACGCTGCGCACGATTCAGACTCAGCTCAAAAGCATGCTGAGCAACAGCGCCAGCTCCTCGCAGTTCAAAACGCTGGCGCAGATCGGTATCTCCACCGACCCGAGCACCGGCCAGCTTGAGCTGGATGCCGACAAACTCACCGCCGCGCTGAAAAAAGACTCTACCGGCGTCGGTGCCCTGATCGTCGGTGACGGCAAAAAAACCGGTATCACTACCACCATCGGCACCAACCTGACCAGCTGGCTTTCCACCACCGGTATCATCAAGGCCGCCACCGATGGCGTCAGCAAAACGCTGAACAAATTAACCAAAGACTACAACGCCGCCAGCGATCGTATCGATGCGCAGGTTGCGCGCTACAAAGAGCAGTTTACCCAGTTGGATGTGTTAATGACCTCGCTGAACAGTACCAGCAGCTACTTAACGCAGCAGTTTGAATCAACCAGCAATTCCAAGTAATCACTTTTGATCGGGAGAGACATCATGTACGGGGCAAAAGGTACGCAGGCCTACGCACAGATAGGAGTGGAAAGCGCCGTGATGAGCGCCAGTCAGCAGCAGCTTGTGACTATGCTGTTTGACGGTGCGCTCAGCGCGCTGATCCGCGCCCGCCTGTTTATGCAGGACGGCAACCAGCAAGGGAAAGGTCTTTCCCTGTCGAAAGCCATCAACATTATCGAAAACGGGCTGAAAATCGGCCTTGATGAGGACAGCCGCGACGAGCTAACGCAGAATCTGCTGTCGCTGTATGCCTATATGGTCAGACGCCTTCTGCAGGCCAACCTGCACAATGATGTTAGCGCCGTTGAGGAAGTTGAGGCGTTAATGCGCAACATCGCCGATGCCTGGAAGGAATCTTTACTTACGCCTAACTTGATTCAGGACGCCGTCTAATGAGCCATGCACCGCACCTTTATCTGTCGTACCAAAAGCTGGTTGAAAAAAGCAATCTGATGCTGCGGCTTGCCACGGAGGGTCTGTGGGATGAATTAATCGCCAGCGAAATGGAGTACGTGAATGCGGTGCAAAAGATTGCTCAATTGACGCGGGAAACTCAGCCCACCGACCCGCTTCAGGAACAGCTTCGCCCGTTGCTGCGTCAAGTGCTGGATAATGAAAATAACGTAAAACGCCTGTTGCAGGCCCGCATGGACGAGCTGGCAAAACTGGTGGGGCAATCATCGATTCAGAAAACGGTGATGACCGCCTACGGCAATCAGGGCGGCCAGGTGCTGGTACCGCAGGATAACGTCGATTTGAACCACTGATGAAACGCGCTCCGGCACGTCTGATGCCGGAGCGACAAACTTTTACGGCAGCACCGACGGCAGCGGCGCCTTGGTTAATGCGTTCGCGCATTCCGTCGTAGGACGCTCAACCCGCTGCAGCGTCATACCGTCATATTGCAGCGTATTGCCTTCCCGCTCCACCGGATAAACATCCAGCTTATTGGTGACGTTTAACACGTCGCTATCGCGCAGAGTGAGTTTACCCGGCAGCGCAATCACACGCTGCCACTGGCGGCAGTCCAGGGTATCGCCGTCGCGGGTGACAATCAGGCTGGCCATCGCCTCCGGGCTGACCAACGCGCGCTGCGGCCCCATCGTCTGCCAGTATCCCGCCAGCCCCGCCGGAGCAGGTGATTTCACCACCGTTGAGTAGTCTTCGATCTGCGCACAGCCCGCCAGCGCCATCAGCGCTGCCACAATGGCTAATTTTTTCATTATTCATCCTGTTCCGGGAGAAAAAAACAGAAACATTATAGCGTTAAACCTGCGGGGGTTTCACGGAAAAGACGTTGGGCTGAGGGTAATCTGAACGAATGCAATGAAGCGTGGGAGGCGCCGGAGTGGAAAAGACGAATGGCAGGACTCTCCCAACGTTAAACCCAATTGAGAGAGCAACGGAAGCTAGACCTGCATCCCCATCACTTCCTGATAGGCGCTCACCAGTTTATTACGCACCTGAATTCCCATCTGCAGCGAAACGGACGCTTTTTGCAGATCGGTCATCACATCGTTCAACGCGATTCCCGGTTCACCTAATGAGAACTTCTCCGCCTGCGCTTTGGCGCTGTTTTGCGTATCGCTGATACGGTCGAGCGCCGCGTGCAGCTGCCCGGCAAAGCTGATGGTTGGCTGTGTATCCACGCTTTGACCGCGCGCCAGTGATGCCGTTGCCTGCATCTGCGACAGCACGCCCTCAATACCCTGAATCGCCATGTTGACTCCCAGATTGTGTTTAACCTGGGAACGAGCTTACCAGTTTGTCAATAAGATAAAGGCGCTAAATAGCACTATAAAAACGGGTTATTTGGCCCATCGAATTTCCCGAAGCATCAAATAATGGCATCGCTGTCTTTATGTGTTTTGCGCCAGGGAGTCTGCTTTGTTTTCGTTTACGTTTAACGCCATTGATCAGGAACGACGAGGTGCGCAATGAGCGCGAGTGCTACGGCTACGCCACAAAATAAAACTGTAGAATGGGTCAATCGCCTGCGCGCTAATCCAAAAATTCCACTGATGGTGGCCGGTGCCGCCGCGGTGGCTATTCTCGTGGCGATGGTGCTGTGGGCCAAATCCCCGGACTATCGCACGCTGTTCAGCAACCTGTCCGATCAGGACGGGGGGGCCATCGTGAGCCAGCTGACCCAGATGAACGTCCCCTATCGCTTCGCCGATAACGGCGGCGCGCTGGAAGTCCCCGCTGATAAAGTGCATGAGCTGCGCCTGCGTTTGGCCCAGCTCGGCCTGCCGAAAGGCGGCGCGGTAGGCTTTGAACTGCTCGATCAGGAAAAATTCGGCATCAGCCAGTTCAGCGAGCAGGTGAACTATCAGCGCGCGCTGGAAGGTGAACTGTCACGCACCATCGAAACCCTCGGTCCGGTCAAAAGCGCCCGCGTGCACTTAGCGATGCCAAAACCTTCTCTGTTCGTACGCGAGCAGAAATCCCCTTCGGCCTCCATTACCGTCAATCTCGAACCGGGCCGCGCGCTTGATGAAGGGCAAATCTCCGCGGTGGTCCATCTGGTCTCCAGCGCCGTCGCGGGTTTACCGCCAGGCAACGTCACCGTGGTCGATCAGGGCGGCCATCTGCTGACCCAGTCCAATACCAGCGCTCGCGACCTGAACGACGCGCAGCTGAAATACACCGCTGACGTTGAAGGCCGCGTTCAGCGCCGTATTGAAGCGATTCTTGGGCCGATCGTCGGTAACGGTAACGTGCATGCGCAGGTCACCGCGCAGGTGAACTTCGATAATAAAGAACAAACCGACGAACAGTATCGTCCTAATGGCGATCCTAACCAGGCCGCTATTCGTTCGCGCCAGGTTAGCGAAAACGACCAGGTTGGTAGCCCTTATCCGGGCGGTGTTCCGGGGGCGCTGTCTAACACCCCGGCCCCGGCCCCGTCGGCGCCGATTGCCAACCCACCGGCAAATCAGGCCAACGCGCAGAATGCCAATACCCGCACGGCCACCACCACCGGTCCGCGCAATACCCAGCGTAGCGAAACCAGCAACTTCGAACTCGATCGCACCATTTCCCACACCAAAAAGAACGTTGGCGACGTTCAGCGTCTGTCGGTCGCCGTGGTGGTCAACTATCGCAATCTGCCAGACGGTAAACCGCTGCCGCTGACCAGCGATCAGATGAAACAGATTGAAGATTTAACCCGCGAGGCGATGGGCTTCTCCAGCCAGCGTGGCGATACCCTGAACGTGGTCAACTCGCCGTTTAACAGCAGCGATGACAGCGGCGGTGAACTGCCGTTCTGGAAACAGCAGTCGTTTATCGAGCAGCTGATGTCCGCCGGTCGCTGGCTGCTGGTGCTGATTGTTGCCTGGCTGCTGTGGCGTAAAGCGATTAAGCCGCAGCTTGCCCGCCGCGAACAGGTCGCCCTGGCCGAGGTGGAGAAAGCGAAAGCACAGCAGGAAATTCAGGAAGCCGTTGAGGTTCGCCTCAGCAAAGATGAACAGACCCAGCAACGCCGTGCTAACCAGCGCCTGAGCGCCGAGGTGATGAGCCAGCGTATTCGCGAGATGTCTGATAACGATCCGCGCGTCGTGGCGCTGGTCATTCGCCAATGGATGAATAACGACCATGAGTAATCTTACCGGAATCGACAAAAGCGTCATTTTGCTGATGACGATTGGCGAAGATCGCGCCGCCGAGGTGTTTAAACACCTCAGCACCCGTGAAGTGCAGCAGCTCAGTACCGCCATGGCGGGCATCAAGCAGATCTCGAATAAACAGCTGACCGACGTGTTGGCCGAGTTTGAGCAAGAAGCCGAGCAGTTCGCGGCGCTGAGCGTTAACGCCAATGAATACCTGCGTTCGGTACTGATCAAAGCGCTGGGCGAAGAACGTGCTTCCAGCCTGCTGGAGGACATTCTCGAAACCCGCGAAACCACCAGCGGGATCGAAACGCTCAACTTTATGGAGCCGCAGAGCGCCGCCGATATTATCCGCGACGAACATCCACAGATCATCGCCACCATACTGGTCCACCTCAAACGTGGCCAGGCCGCCGATATTCTGGCGCTGTTCGACGAGCGTCTGCGTCACGACGTCATGCTGCGTATCGCCACCTTCGGCGGCGTACAGCCGGCCGCGCTGGCGGAACTGACAGAAGTGCTGAACGGCCTGCTCGACGGCCAGAACCTCAAGCGCAGCAAAATGGGCGGCGTGAGAACGGCGGCAGAAATTATCAACCTGATGAAAACGCAGCAGGAAGAAGCGGTTATTACCGCGGTACGCGAATTCGACGGCGAGCTGGCGCAGAAAATTATCGACGAAATGTTCCTGTTCGAAAACCTGGTCGAGGTCGACGATCGCAGCATCCAGCGCCTGCTGCAGGAAGTGGACTCCGAATCGCTGCTCATTGCCCTCAAAGGCTCCGAGCCGCCGCTACGCGAGAAGTTCCTGCGCAATATGTCCCAGCGTGCAGCCGACATTCTGCGCGACGACCTGGCCAACCGCGGCCCGGTACGTTTGTCGCAGGTCGAGAACGAACAGAAAGCTATCCTGCTTATTGTGCGTCGTCTGGCCGAAACCGGCGAGATGGTGATTGGCAGCGGAGACGACACCTATGTCTGATACCACGCCGTGGAAAGTCTGGCAGCCTGACGATCTCTCGCCGCCGATGGAGGTGGAGTTTACTCCCCTCACCCTCGACGAACCCGACGCCGAGCAGGAGGAAATTTCTGCCGAGCAGCTGCAGCAGCAGCAGCTGGCTCAGCTGCAGATCCAGGCACATGAACAGGGGTATCAGGCCGGGCTGCGTGAAGGCCACGCCGCCGGTCAACAACAGGGCTATCAGGAAGGGCTGGCGCAGGGGATCGAACAGGGTCTGGCACAGGCCAAACAGGATCAGGCCCCTATCCATGCCCGAATGCAGCAGCTGGCGAGCGAATTTCAGCACACCCTGGATACCCTCGACAGCGTGATCGCCTCACGTCTGATGCAGATGGCGCTGGAAGCGGCGCGACAGATTGTCGGCCAGATGCCGGTGGTCGATAACACCGCGCTGATTAAACAGATTCAATCCCTGCTGCAGCAAGAACCGCTGTTCAGCGGCAAGCCGCAGCTGCGGGTTAGCCCGGAAGATTTGCCGCGCGTCGAGGAGATGCTGGGCGCCACGCTGAACCTTCACGGCTGGCGACTGCGCGGCGACCCAACGCTGCACCCCGGCGGCTGTAAAGTTTCCGCCGATGAGGGCGATCTCGATGCCAGCGTGGCAACGCGCTGGCAGGAACTGTGCCGCCTGGCGGCACCGGGAGCCTGCTGATGACCGTGCGTCTGACCCGCTGGCTGAACACGCTCGACAACTTTGAAGCCCGCATTGCCCAGCTTCCCGCCGTGCGCCGCTATGGCCGCCTGACCCGCGCGACCGGCCTGGTGCTGGAAGCCACCGGTCTGCAGCTACCGCTCGGCGCAACCTGCATTATTGAGCGTCAGCAGGGTACTGAGATGCAGGAAGTGGAAGCCGAAGTGGTCGGCTTCAACGGTCAGCGCCTGTTTTTAATGCCGCTCGAAGAGGTTGAAGGCATTTTACCCGGCGCACGGGTTTATGCCCGCAGCAGCATCGGAGACGGATTGCAAAGCGGCAAACAGCTCCCGCTTGGCCCGGCGCTGCTCGGCCGCGTGCTCGACGGCAGCGGCAAACCGCTCGACGGCCTGCCCGCGCCGGATACTACCGAAACCGGCGCGCTGATCACTCCGCCCTTCAACCCGCTCCAGCGCACGCCGATTGAACACGTGCTGGATACCGGTGTGCGGCCCATTAATGCCCTGCTGACCGTTGGCCGCGGCCAGCGTATGGGGCTGTTCGCCGGTTCCGGCGTCGGTAAAAGCGTGCTGCTCGGCATGATGGCGCGCTACACCCGCGCCGATGTCATCGTCGTCGGTCTTATCGGCGAGCGCGGTCGCGAGGTGAAAGATTTTATCGAGAACATTCTCGGCACCGAAGGCCGGGCGCGTTCCGTAGTGATTGCCGCACCCGCCGACGTCTCTCCCCTGCTGCGCATGCAGGGGGCGGCCTACGCGACCCGCGTGGCGGAAGATTTCCGCGATCGCGGCCAGCATGTGCTGCTGATCATGGACTCACTGACCCGCTACGCGATGGCGCAGCGCGAAATTGCCCTGGCGATAGGCGAACCGCCGGCCACCAAAGGCTACCCGCCTTCGGTCTTTGCCAAGCTGCCCGCGCTGGTTGAACGCGCCGGGAACGGCATCAGCGGCGGCGGCTCGATCACCGCGTTTTATACTGTGTTAACCGAGGGCGACGATCAGCAGGATCCGATCGCCGACTCCGCGCGCGCCATTCTCGATGGCCATATCGTGCTGTCGCGACGGCTGGCCGAGGCCGGTCACTACCCGGCAATTGATATTGAAGCCTCCATCAGCCGCGCGATGACCGCGCTGATTAGCGAGCAACACTACGCGCGGGTGCGCAATTTTAAACAGCTGCTCTCCAGTTTTCAGCGTAACCGCGACCTGATTAGCGTCGGCGCGTACGCCAAAGGTAGCGATCCGATGCTGGACAAAGCCATCACGCTCTGGCCGCACCTGGAAGCATTTTTACAGCAAGGCATTCTTGAAAAAGCAGACTGGGAATCATCAATCCAGGCGCTGGAATTGATTTTCCCAACGTCATAGTGAAGCAAGAGGATCACCAATATGGCGCAGCACGGTGCATTAGCAACGCTCAAAGAACTGGCAGAAACCGATGTCGATAACGCCGCCCTGGTGTTGGGCGAGATGCGACGCGGCTGCCAGCAGGCGGAAGAACAACTCAAAATGTTGATGGACTATCAGCTTGAATACCAGAACAGCCTGAATAATGACATGACGCAGGGGATTGCGAGCCTGCGCTGGCAAAACTACCAGCAGTTCATTCAGACGCTGGAGAAGGCGATTGACCAGCACCGTCAACAGCTTATCCAGTGGAACAACAAAGTCGAACAGGCGCTGAACTTCTGGCGTGAGAAAAAACAGCGTTTGCAGGCATGGCAAACGTTACAAGACCGGCAGGCCTCTGCGGAGCTGCTGGCGGAAAACCGTCTGGATCAGAAGAAGATGGATGAATTTGCCCAGCGTGCAACCATGAGGAAACCAGAATGATCACTCTGCCTAACCTGGCCATCAGCGATACAAGCCTCGCGACGGCCGATACCGCAGCCAAAACCGCAGGCGGCGCCGAGGATTTTCTGGCTCTGCTGGCCGGCGCATTAACCCAAACCGCCGAGGGAGCAAGCGCGGGCAAAACCGCGTTGTTGTCTGGCGAGGAGGCGGCATCGTTACGCGATGCCAAAGTTAAAGGTCAATCCATCACCGAATGGCTGGTACAGCAAGAAGCCACGCGCTCCACCGTTGAACTGGGTGAAGCGGCGGATATCACCGAGCAAAGCGACGCGCAAACGCTGCTCAGTTCGCTGGCGGCACACCTCAAAGGCGAGCTGTCGTCGGGTAAAGATAAGGTCAGCGGCAAAGAGCGTGACGCCGACGAGGATAAACTGAGCGACGACGAACTGAGCAGCCTGAATGCGTTGATGGCCATGCTGCCCGCACCGTTGCAGCCCTTGCAGAACGCCGCGCATTCAACCACGGGCGCCGCCAGCGATACGCTGAACGCGTTAAGCACGCCGCTCAAACGTAGCGATGCGAAAGCCGAGAGTTTTATCGATGTGAAAGGCACTCCGGCATCACAGCCGCATACCGATGCCCGCGCGCTGTCGGCCGATGCCGCTTTCGCGATCCCCGCGCAAAAGGCCGAAATGGAGAGCACGCCAAGCCCGACCGCGCCAACGGCAACGTTGTCAGCGATGTCCCCGCAGAGCAGCAGTTCACTGGCCGCCCCGGCGGCCGTCAGCGCCAACGTTCATGCCCAGCTTGGTACTCCGGACTGGCAGCAGAACGTCAGCCAGCACATCACGCTGTTTACCCGTCAGGGTCAGCAAACTGCCGAACTGCGCCTGCACCCAGAGTCGTTAGGCCAGGTACACATTACGCTGAAGGTGGAAGATAACCTCGCGCAGATCCAGATGGCCTCGCCGCACAGCCACGTGCGCGCTGCACTGGAAGCCGCCCTGCCGGTGCTACGCAGCCAGCTGGAAGATAACGGTATTCAGTTGGGGCAGAGCAACATCAGCAGCGATGGCTTTGCGGGTCAGCATCAGCAGCCCTCTTCCCAGCAGTCTTTCGCCTCGCGCGCTGATGCCAATGCAGGCGATGCGCAAGACGATGGCGAAGTACTGGCCGTCCCTGCTGCCCTGCACGCCGCCTCTCGCGGCGATAACGCGGTAGATATCTTCGCTTAAACGCCAGAGGTAACACGATTATTCCCGTCTTTTCCACGCTTTGACCGGCGCGGGAGGCGGGATAATCATTGGATAAGCAGTAGTAAAAAGGAAGACCGCATCAGATGACTGACACCGCTATCAATAAAAAGAGCAAACGCTCGCTCTGGATCCCACTTTTGGTGCTGGTAACGCTCGCCGCCTGCGCCACAGCAGGTTACAGCTACTGGCGCATTGAGCATCAGAACGCCCCCGCCGCGCCGAAAGAAGCGCCGCCGCCGGCCGCACCGGTCTTTTTCCCGTTGGATACCTTCACCGTCAACCTGGGCGATGCCGATCGCGTGCTGTACGTGGGCATCACGCTGCGCATGAAGACCGAAGCTGATCGCGCCCGTCTGAACGACTATCTGCCGGAAGTACGCAGCCGCATGCTGCTGCTACTGTCGCGTCAGGACGCGACGAAACTGGCAACGGATGACGGGAAAAAACAGCTCGCCAACGATATTAAAGAGACGCTGAGCGCGCCGTTAATTGCCGGTCAGCCGAAACAGAACGTTACCGACGTTCTGTACACTGCCTTTATTCTGCGGTAGAGCCATGGGCGACAGTATTCTTTCTCAGGCCGAAATCGATGCGCTGTTAAACGGCGACAGCGACAAATCGAGTGAACCGCTGGCGGGCGCCACGGGCGAAGATGATATTCGCCCCTACGACCCCAATACCCAGCGCCGCGTCGTCCGTGAGCGACTGCAGGCGCTGGAGATTATTAACGAGCGTTTCGCCCGTCACTTCCGTATGGGGTTGTTTAACCTGCTGCGCCGTAGTCCGGACATTACCGTGGGGGCGATACGCATTCAGCCTTACCACGAGTTTGCCCGTAACCTGCCGGTGCCAACCAACCTCAACCTGATTCACCTTAAGCCGCTGCGCGGTACCGGCCTGGTGGTGTTCTCGCCAAGCCTGGTGTTCATCGCGGTGGACAACCTGTTCGGCGGCGACGGTCGTTTTCCTACCAAAGTGGAAGGCCGTGAATTCACCCACACCGAGCAGCGAGTGATCAACCGTATGCTCAAGCTGGCGCTGGAAGGCTATAGCGATGCCTGGAAAGCGATTAACCCGCTGGAGGTGGAGTACGTCCGTTCGGAGATGCAGGTCAAATTCACCAACATCACCACCTCACCAAACGATATCGTGGTGAACACGCCATTCCACGTGGAAATCGGCAACCTGACCGGCGAATTTAACATTTGCCTACCGTTCAGCATGATTGAACCGCTGCGCGAACTGCTGGTCAACCCGCCGCTGGAAAACTCCCGCCACGAGGACCAAAACTGGCGCGAAAACCTGGTACGTCAGGTGCAGCACTCGGAGCTGGAACTGGTAGCGAACTTCGCTGATATCTCGCTGCGTTTGTCACAAATACTCAAACTTAAACCCGGTGACGTTCTGCCGATTGACAAGCCAGACCGCATTATTGCCCACGTTGACGGCGTACCGGTGTTAACCAGCCAGTACGGTACCGTGAACGGCCAGTATGCGCTGCGCGTAGAACATTTGATCAACCCGATTTTGAATTCGCTGAACGAGGAACAGCCCAAATGAGTGATATGAATACTCCACCCGATGACAACAGCGGATCCGTGGACGATCTGTGGGCTGAAGCGCTGAACGAGCAAAAATCCACCTCCGGAAAAAGCGCCGCGGATGCGGTCTTCCAACAGCTCGGCGGCGGCGACGTCAGCGGTACGTTGCAGGATATCGATCTGATCATGGATATCCCGGTCAAGCTGACCGTGGAACTGGGCCGTACGCGCATGACCATCAAAGAGCTGCTGCGCCTGACGCAGGGTTCGGTGGTGGCGCTGGACGGTCTGGCGGGCGAGCCGCTGGATATTCTGATTAACGGCTATCTGATCGCGCAAGGTGAAGTGGTGGTGGTTGCCGATAAATACGGCGTTCGCATTACCGACATCATTACGCCATCGGAACGTATGCGCCGTCTGAGCCGCTGATATGAGCGCAACCCACTCCGCGCCCGTTGTGACGCCGTCGCACGCCGCACCGGCTAACCATACCACCACGCCGGTGACGGTGGCGCACGCCAACGAACCGATGACTTCGCCGCTGATTCAGGTAAGCGGCGCGCTGCTCGGCATTATCGTGCTGATTCTGGCCGCCGCGTGGATCGTTAAACGCGTTCTGCCCGGTACGGTTCAAGGCCGTACCAACAGCGGTCTGAAGGTGAGCGCCAGCGCCTCGTTAGGGGCGCGCGAACGAGTGGTGATTGTGAACGTCGAGGATGCGCGGCTGGTGCTGGGCGTCACTGCCCAGCAGGTCACGCTGCTCCATACCCTCCCGCCAGCGCCGCCGGAAAGCCAGCCGCCGCAGGCTAACGCGCCGGAATTTGCTTCACTGATGAAAAACATGCTTAAGCGTCCCGGGAGATCCTGATGCGCCGTATTTATTCCCTCGCGCTAGGCGGGCTGTTATTGCTCTCGCCTTCCGCCTTTGCTCAGCTTCCGGGTTTAATCAGCCAGCCGCTAGCCAACGGCGGGCAGAGCTGGTCGCTGCCGATACAGACGCTGGTGTTTATCACCTCGCTGACCTTTATCCCGGCGATTTTACTGATGATGACCAGCTTTACCCGCATCATTATTGTCTTTGGCCTGCTGCGCAGCGCGCTGGGAACACCGTCCGCACCGCCTAACCAGGTGCTGCTGGGGCTGGCGCTGTTTCTCACCTTTTTCATCATGTCGCCGGTCATTGATAAGGTTTATACCGACGCCTATCAGCCGTTTAGCGAAGATAAAATCACCATGCAGGAGGCGTTGGATAAAGGCGCACAGCCGCTGCGTGAGTTTATGCTGCGCCAGACGCGTGAGGCCGATCTGGCGCTGTTCGCCCGGCTGGCCAACAGCACGCCAATTCAAGGCCCGGAAGCCGTGCCGATGCGCATTCTGCTGCCCGCCTACGTCACCAGCGAGCTGAAAACCGCTTTTCAGATTGGCTTCACGATTTTCATTCCGTTTTTGATTATCGATCTGGTCATTGCCAGCGTGTTGATGGCGCTGGGGATGATGATGGTGCCGCCTGCAACCATTGCCCTGCCCTTTAAACTGATGCTGTTTGTGTTGGTCGACGGCTGGCAGTTACTGGTCGGTTCACTGGCGCAGAGTTTTTACAGTTAAGGAGTACCCATGACCCCTGAATCCGTCATGATGATGGGCACCGAGGCGATGAAAGTGGCGCTGGCGCTGGCCGCCCCGCTGCTTTTAGTCTCGCTGGTCACCGGTCTAATTATCAGTATTCTGCAAGCGGCCACGCAGATTAACGAAATGACGCTCTCGTTCATTCCAAAAATCATTGCCGTTTTTATCGCTATCATCGTCGCCGGGCCGTGGATGCTGAATCTGCTGCTTGATTACGTACGCACTTTGTTCAACAACCTGCCCTACATAATCGGTTAAGCATTATGCTTCACATGACCAGCGACCAGTGGGTTTCATGGCTCGGGCTCTACTTCTGGCCGCTGCTTCGCGTGCTGGCGCTGATCGCCACCGCCCCCATTCTCAGCGAACGTTCTGTGCCTAAACGGGTGAAAGTGGGGTTGGGTATTATCGTTACCTTCGTGATTGCGCCCTCGCTGCCGCCGGTCGATGTCCCGCTCTTTTCCGCTAACGCGCTGTGGCTGGCGCTCCAGCAGATTCTCATTGGCATCGCGCTGGGCTTTACGATGCAGTTTGCCTTTGCCGCCATACGAACCTGTGGCGAGATTATTGGCCTACAGATGGGTCTGTCATTTGCCACCTTTGTCGATCCGGGCAGTAACCTCAATATGCCGATACTGGCGCGCATTCTGGATATGTTAGCCATGTTGCTGTTCCTGGTGTTCAACGGGCATCTGTGGCTGATTTCACTGCTGGTCGATACTTTCCACACGCTGCCTATCGGCGGTGAACCCATTAACAGCAATGCGTTTCTCGCGCTCACCCGAGCGGGAGGCATGATTTTTCTCAACGGACTCATGCTCGCACTGCCGATCATTACCCTGCTGCTGACGGTGAACCTCGCGCTCGGGATGCTTAACCGTATGACTCCGCAGCTGTCGGTGTTTGTCATCGGCTTCCCCATCACGCTTACCGTCGGCATTCTGCTAATGGCGGCGTTAATGCCATTAGTGGCCCCCTTCTGTGAACACTTATTTAGCGAAATATTTGATCTATTAGCCGATATTATCAGTGAGTTACCACGTATAAATTCTCCATAGTACCCTCCCGGTTATTATGAGGAAATTCCTAAAGTAAATTTGCAAAAACATCTACCAGCATATCGCTGGCGCGGGTTATTTGTTTTTACGTCTTTCACATAACCTAACATTTACTTTACTTTGAGATGATTCCTGGCAAATTATACGTAACTTTACGGGATAGTTGATGCCGCCTGATCGTCTTCATTCTCAATTTTTTATTTTCATTAGGTTCGCTGCGACGATGAAGTTCGAGGGTAATGGGTTAATTATCGTTACGCATTGAGTGAGGGTATGCCATGTCAACGATTATTATGGATCTATGCAGTTATACGCGGCTAGGGTTAACCGGATACCTGGCCAGTCGTGGAGTGAAGAAACGAGATATTGACAATGTTGAGAGCGTAGAAGCACTTACTGAAGTTTGCGCGGCTCGCCGTCCATCTGTCGTGTTTATTAATGAGGACTGCTTCATCCACGATGTGCAGAGTAGCTTGCATATCAAGCAGATCATTAATCAACATCCCAGGACTTTGTTCATTGTTTTTATGGCCATTGCCAATATTCATTTTGACGAATACCTGATGGTGCGGAGTAATCTGCTAATAAGTTCCAAATCGATAAAACCGGAAACCCTGGATAGCATTCTGGGGAATTATCTGAAAAAAGAAAAATCAGATGTAAAGCAGACTAATATGTCTACTCTGTCATTAAGCCGGACAGAATCAAGTATGTTGAAAATGTGGATGTCGGGACAGGGAACGATTCAGATTTCCGATCAGATGAATATTAAAGCAAAAACTGTATCGTCACATAAGGGTAATATTAAGAAGAAAATAAAAACGCATAACAAACAGGTTATCTATCATGTTGTGCGCCTGGCAGAAAATGTCACCTCGGGCATTTTCGTCAATATGCGCTAGGATATCCAGGCAGGGAAACTGGCGGTAGCCCTACCGCCAGGTGCTCGATTACGATTCGCTTTTTTCAACAAATATCCCATCAGGATGGCCCACTTCGTTGAAAAACCATATGCCCAACGGATAATCTTCCAGCGCGACCAGATACATCGTCCCTTCATTGAACTGTTCAATGGCCAGCACCACACCGGAGCGACGCGGCCCCCCATCGGTTTTGACCGTCACACGATCGTTAACTTGCATAAACGTCTCTCCTGATTGGTTTTTCCCAGTGTAGAACAAAATGGTCGTGCTGACAGCGGCTCCGCAAACCAACTGACTAAATATCCACCAATGTAAAAAACGAACAAAAAATGAGCAGCATCGTACAACGAATGTATAATTATACAGGGAACGGTAAAAAGGGTATCTGTGATGAAATCTGCGATCGATCCTCGCAAGATCAACGTCGATGCGCTACTGGCGGCCATCAACGAAATCAGCGAAAGTGAAATCCACCGTTCGTCGAACGATCCACACCACGTGAGCGTCGACGGTCGTGAATACCATACCTGGCGTGAACTGGCGGAAGCCTTCGAGCTGGATGTACACGACTTCAGCGTGACCGAAGTGACGCGCTGACGGCAAAAAAATCCCGACACATCTACGTCGGGATCAACCTTGCCGAAGCAAGAAGCATTGAAATATTCGTTACATCAGGAAACCTGACGTGGGTGAAACATTATCGTTGTTTATGTGGAATAACAAGAATTATTCACCTAGTAAATATATATGACCTCTCAGTCATTCGTCGTTTCTTGTTTTAATAACATTAAGATAAATCATATAGATGGCGATTTCAGACAGCCTGGATTATTGTTAATTTTTTGAGATTATTCTGATTACAATACTTATCCATAAGCTAAATTTATGATTTTCGCTTCTACAGCTACGTCAATCAGCCTTCAGCACACACCCGGTTACGGCCGCCCTGTTTCGCCTGATACAGGCGACGGTCGGCGATTGACTGAAGATGTTGGAAATCGTAGCGCTGCAGCTCTTCGCTACTGCACACGCCTAACGAGGCGCTCACCCGCAGCGTTTGATTGCGGCTGATGAGAATTTCCCGACTATAGATGCTCTCACGAATACGCTCAGCAATCACCAGAGCCTGTTCCAGCGACGTTTCCGGCAGCACGATACAAAATTCTTCACCGCCAACGCGCCCGGCGATATCCGACTTGCGCACTTTATTGAGGATCACCCGGCCAATATGAATCAGTACCCGGTCTCCGGCCTGATGACCATATTGATCGTTAATGCGCTTGAAGTGGTCCAGATCCAACTGAATCACCGACAACGGCGCGCCCAATTGCTGGCTGGCAGCAAGCGCTTTACCGGCTCGCTCAAACAGCGCCGCACGGTTATACAGGCGGGTCAGCATATCGTGCCAGGCTCGCCACTCTAAGGAATCCTGCAGCGACGACATATTGCGTACCAAGCGGCGGATGACGGCCCAGGAGATAAGCAGCATGGAGGTAAACAGTATCCACAGCAGGGTTAGCGCGATACTGATGCTGCCAAAGTCGCCGCGGATCCCTTCCTCCAGGCTATGAATACGCAACAGCACACCGTCGAAATTGCGCAACTTTTCCCAGCTGATGTAGCGGGAAAGCTGGCGAACGCTGCCCTCGTTATCGTGCTCGTAGGCATACGCCAGCTGTGCCTGGATCTCTTGCGAAAGCTGCGTGCGCTTTTGCGGATTCTCTTCGGATGAGGCAATCAGGTTCATCCGCCGATCGTAGAGCTGATATTCCCCCTCCGCTTCCCCTTCAACAGACTGCATCAGGAATTGGGTCATCCCATTAACTGATAGCTGGATGGCCAACACGCCGAACCAGTATTGGTCGTAATCGAGAGGCGCAGAAGCGGTCACCATCTGCGCCACCGGCACTTTATCGCGACTGAAGGTGGTGTTCCATTTCACGCCGCGATTCGGGTTATCCCGCTGTGACTGCTGGATAAACCACGGGCTGGTGGCCAATTTGTAATAGTACTCGGTGATGCTGTTGCCCTGATCCTGTTCGGTGCTGAGATAGAATCCGGCGCGCGAAACGTACAGCATATGAGTATCAAAACGGGAGAGATGCTGACGCGTAATGGCAGAGAGGCGCAGCAGATAGCCAAGCTCAATGGTTGCCATGAACTCGTTGCCGAGCAGCGCATTATCGCGCGACAAGAGATTGGTATGTTCGACAAAATCGTCCGAGACGCCGTTTAACGGCAACGTGCGGTTGTTGTTTAGCGAGATCCGCCAGTCGGCAAGCGCACGCTTGCGCTCAAACTCCTGCTCAGCGGTGCGCAGAACTTCAAAGGCCAGTGGAACCTGCAGCGCCGACTCCATACCATTGCGAAAAAACAGCAAGCGGTCAGTATTGAACTGCAGCTGCGCGTCCATGTCGTTGGCGACGTTTTTCAGGTTATTGCGCTGGCTGGAGATGTACGCATCCTCCAGCACAATGGTTTCGCGCCAGGTCAACAACGTGGAGAAAAACAGCACCACCAGAAAGCAGATATTGACGACACGTTCGGGGCTAACCCGACGCGTGAGGCGCGCCCACCATCCTGACGAAGCCGCCGTGCTGGCAGTCATGGGACGCACATAGGCCTCCTGACACTCGCAGACCCATCCCACATCCCATTATTGCGCTGCTGAGAATTCATACTGCTCCATTACACATCGCTACGACAAAGAACCCAATAACAACGGTTCTAAAACGCCCGGCAATTGCCGGGCGTAAACACGGTTATAATGCCTTTTCCTGCTGGCGTGTAGGGCCGGGAATCAGCTCATCTTCGCGGAATGCTTCCCGTTTGACGCCGAAACCATCATACCAACGACACTCCACCATACCGCTAGCATATCCCGTTACCACCATTCGCGGCCCACCGTTTTTGGGCCGAACTTCATCACTGACCAAAAAGACCATTACTGCCTCCGGTATCAGGGTGAAACTTTTTCACCTTAGCCTATCCACGGCCCCTTTGCGTAGCGGAATTGGATTATTTACGCCGGCTTTTTACGCAGGCTGGCGATGAGATTCACCCCCGCCAGCACCACGGTGCCAATCATAAAACCCAGCACCAGGTTTGCCAGCGTCGGCAGCACCATGGCTAGCCATGCCGCCTGCTGCCCGGCAAAGCCTTCGATAGCATGGTGCAACGGCGCCACGCCGTGAACCACAATACCGCCGCCCACCAAAAACATCGCCAGCGTCCCCACCACCGAGAGCGTTTTCATCAGCCACGGCGCGACCACCAGCAACCCTTTACCGAGTCCCTGAGCCAGCACGCTACGCTTCTCCGCCAGCCAGTAGCCCATATCATCCAGTTTGACGATCACCCCAACAAGACCGTATACCCCCACGGTCACCAGCAAGGCGATGCCGGATAAAATCAGCACCTGGTTGAGCAACGGCGCTTGCGCCACAATACCCAGCGTGATGGCCACAATTTCCGCCGACAGAATAAAGTCGGTACGAATGGCGCCTTTGACTTTATCGCGCTCGTAGACAGCCGGATCCTGCTGGGCAATGGCCTCCAGACGCTGCTGACGAGCGGCATCATCCCCCTTATGCTTACGCGCCTGCAGGGTATGCAGCACCTTCTCCACGCCTTCAAAGCACAGATAGGCCCCGCCAATCATCAGTAGCGGCGTGACCGCCCAGGGAATAAAAGCGCTGATCAGTAGCGCCAACGGAACCAGAATCACCTTGTTAAGCAGCGACCCCTTTGCCACGCTCCACACCACCGGCAATTCGCGGTTGGCGCGCACACCCGACACCTGCTGTGCGTTCAGCGATAAATCATCACCCAGCACGCCGGCGGTTTTTTTGGCCGCCAGTTTGCCCATCATCGAGATATCGTCCAGTAAGGTTGCGATATCATCTAATAAGGTTAATAAACTACTTCCCGCCACAAGCAACATCCTTCCTTTTGTTATTGATAACAAAGTATGAAGCAAAAAAGTGCAGGGCGTAAGAGATACATATTTATAACATAAGAATAACATCAACCCCTTAATTAAAGCACTCGCCAGCGAACTCGTTTTGGCGTTTACTATCAGCCTGCTTGCTATTATGCCGTGAGGAAGTATGCGTATTAAACAACTGTTACCGCTGGTCGGCGCGCTGTTCGCGCTGTATATCATCTGGGGGTCGACCTATTTTGCCATTAGCATTGGCGTGGCGAGCTGGCCCCCGCTGATGATGGCGGGCGTGCGCTTCCTGTCGGCGGGCGTGCTACTGATGATGTATCTGCTGGCGACCGGGCATCGCCTGCCGCCACGCGGACCGCTGCTCAACGCGGCGCTGATTGGTGTTTTGCTGCTCGCGGTGGGTAATGGCATGGTGACGGTGGCGGAACATCAGCACGTGCCTTCAGGTATTGCCGCCGTGATGGTGGCCACCGTACCGCTGTTTACGCTGTGCTTTAGCCGCTTTTTCGGCATCGCCACCCGTAAGCTGGAATGGCTGGGGATCGCCATCGGTCTGGCCGGCATCGTGCTGTTGAACAGCGGCGGCAACCTTAGCGGCAACCCGTGGGGTGCGCTGCTGATTCTGATTGGTTCTCTGAGCTGGGCGTTTGGTTCGGTGTACGGCTCGCGTATCATGCTGCCGACCGGCATGATGGCGGGCGCGATCGAAATGTTAGCCGCCGGTATTGTGCTGATGCTGGCCTCGTTGCTGAGCGGTGAACGCCTGACGACGTTACCGGATCTCCACGGTTTCCTGGCGGTGGGCTATCTGGCGATTTTCGGTTCTATCATCGCCATCAATGCCTATATGTATCTGATTCGAAACGTCACCCCCGCCGTGGCAACCAGCTACGCTTACGTCAATCCGGTGGTCGCCGTTCTGTTAGGTACCGGTTTTAACGGCGAGCATCTCTCTGCGACCGAGTGGCTGGCGCTGGCGATTATCATTGCGGCAGTGGTGCTGGTGACGTTAGGCAAATATCTGTTCCCGGCGAAAGCGACGGCTACTCCCTGCCCGACGAAGAAAGCAGGTTTAGATTCGTGATCCCCTGAATCCCGATCTGCGCGCTGCCTTCGCCGCCGCAGATCCACTCCTCCAGCCGCTCGCACAGCGCGCTATCGCTTAGCTTCGCTCGTCCGCGTAGCGCGCACTCCCACACCACCAATACCCGCCAGCCCTGTTCGACCAGCAGGCCGATATCCCGTCGATCGCGAGTGACATTAGCGCCAATTTTCGCCAGCCAGAACTCGGTTCGCGTGGCCGGCACCTTAAACAAATAGCAATCATGCTGGTGCCAGAAACAGCCGTGCGTAAAGATGACGCAGCGATAGTCATCGAGCGTGAAATCAGGCCGGCCCGGCAGACGCGTATCCTGAGCCTGCCAGCGTAAACCCAGCTGTTCGAGCAAGGACGCCATCCTTTTTTCAATGGCGGTATTGTGCGTACCGATAGCACGCATATTTTTGCTGCGCGTGGCTTTATCGTGAACGTCCGCCATCCTGCTTCTCCGCATCCCGCTTTTGTACGGCTTGCAAAATACGCGACTCCAGCAGCCTGGCCACGGCGGCAAATACCGGCACAATCACCGAGTTACCAAACTGGCGATAGGCCTGCGTATCCGAGACCGGAATGCGAAAGCGGTAGCCCTGCGGCGATTCAAAGCCCATCAGCCGCGCGCACTCACGCGGTGTCAGGCGGCGCGGTCGGCGTAGCTGATTCTGTGGATCGTCGAAATGTTTTTCGCCCAGTGCGCGATCCCAGCCGCGATCGATAAGGATCTCCGCACCGTCTTTGTAATAGCGTGCCGACAAGGTACGCGCCACGCTGGTGGCTCGCGTGGGATCAACCAGCCCATAGCCAAAGCCGTTGCCCTTTTCCTGATGCTTGCGCGCATAGCGATAGAGGTACTTCCACAGCACCGGCGTCAGGATAAATTTGGCATCGACGTTGGGCTCCAGCAATTCGCCAAAGGTCGGGCGACGCGCGGGATAAAGCGCGGGAATATCGCGCAGAGTGAAGCCCTCATGCAGGCCTAAATCCCGACGGAAACCAACCAGCACGATGCGCTCGCGGTGCTGCGGTAAGAAGTGCTGACCGTCGATAATCTTCGGGTCATCGGCCCCCATATCCGCAGCATCGGCAACTTCATAGCCCAGCTCGTCCAGGGTTTGCATGATAATGCGGAAGGTTTTCCCGCCATCGTGACTTTTCAGATTCTTGACGTTCTCCAGCACAAAGATGGGCGGCCTGCGTGCGTCAATAATTCGCACCACGTCAAAAAACAGCGTGCCTTGCGTATCACAGGCAAACCCATGCGCGCGGCCCAGGGCATTTTTTTTCGATACCCCGGCAAGCGAAAACGGCTGGCAGGGAAAGCCCGCGAGCAGAACATCGTGCTGCGGAATGCATTGGCGAATATGCGCCTGCGCCTCGGCGTCGCTGACCTCGGTGCGGCCACTCAGCGTGACATCGCGGATGTCGGCGTTGAACCGGTGTTCATGCGGATCGCAGTACCAGTTCGCCTTGTAGGTGCGCACCGCATGTTTGTTCCACTCGCTGGTAAACACGCACTGGCCGCCAATCGCTTCAAAGCCGTTGCGAATACCGCCGATACCGGCAAAAAGATCGACAAAGCGAAAGGCATAATTCGGATGATGGGCTGGCGGCTTCGGCAGCAACCCGGCAAGATGCGCCTGCTCGTTTTCGCTGAGTCGGGTACTGGCGCGCCCCAGGGCGACGACACGTTTAACAATAGCCGGGCTCCAGTGCTGTTCCCCCACGGCAACCAGCTCGGCGACAACGGTCTTAAGATCGTAAATCTCCAGGATATGCTCCAGCAGCGCCTGAGCGTCCGGCTCGTCGGGTAACGCTACCTTGTTTGATAAGACTCGTTGTTGCATAAATTCGACCAGATACAGAAAAGGAAAAAGAAAGCGCAAATAAAAGTGAGATTATCATAGTTTGCTGGATTCTTGTGGCGCGAATCGCCGCAGTACATCCTCATCCAGCGACAGCCGATCGCCCGCCAGTTCGGCACTCAGCTTTGCCATAAATTGCACCAAAAAATCAGCATTCTGTTGCGCTATTTCCCGCCCCTTCTCGGTTTGCATCGTCGCAGGCAGGCGCAGCAGCTTGGTTTGAAAATGGTCCAGCGCGTAGGCTTTATCATCTAACGTCCGGCGTTCGGCGAAGGGATCGTCGGCATCGAACAGCGCCGTATTCATCGACCCCGAGACGGCAAACACGCGCGCCAGCCCGATAGCGCCCAGCGCCTCTAGCCGGTCGGCATCTTGCACGATACGGGCTTCTGCCGTTTCTGGAGGAATGCGCGCGCTAAAACTGTGTGCCGCTATCGCATGGGCAACGGCATCGTAACGTTCAGGTGGAAAATGAGGAAAATCACGCTGGAGGATTTCCAGGGTTTGCTGCGCCGCCAGCTGCGAAGAACGCGCGCGATCGGGATGGTTCTTTGGCAGACTGACCAAATCGTGAAAATAGCTGGCCAGCAGGATGACGAGTAAATCGACCGACTGCCCTTCCGCTATCTGTCGCGCGGTGCGCCAGACGCGGCGGAAATGGGCGATATCATGCGACGCATCGCCGCTATATTCATGTGTTTCAAACCAGAAACGTCCTGCTGCCACGCGTTTAAATCCATTTTATTATTGCCTGAGTGAGTATTAGCCCCTCAGCATAGCAATATTAGAAGCGTTCTTCCCGCTCTGCCTGACGAGGGCACGTATACCAGGCTATCCCGCCGAGCAGCCCACCGACAACGCTCAAGACCAGAAAACCCAGCAGTGCGCCAAGCCACTTACCGCTGGTCGAACCGATTTCACCGTCAATCGTCGCCCCCGGAATGGTCTGTACATCGCTGATGACCCATATGTAATGGCCCATCGCCCAGACAAAGTAGCCACAAAACGCGTAAAAGACCCACAGCGCCAACTTGCCTCCTGGGCCGCGGTCCATTCTTTCTTCCATAAAAACACTCTCATCACACAAATCATTCAAACGGCCGCCACGGTAATGATGTGACGCAAATCACATTATAACAATTAAAGCGGTACGAGGAAGCTTTCAGTACGGCCTGTAGGCCACGAAGTGTCGGTGACTTGATCTCTGGCAAGTTTGTCGCGGTGCCCATTTTTTGTGCCACGAAGCACCTCGCTAAGCCGCAGACCCAGCGGTTTCTTTACTGACAAGTCTTTATACCGCGTCTTATTTTCCCCTGAAATTAACACTCACTTATATATAAAATCGTATTCTCTTTATCAACATATTCTTTCCCTCTATATTTATAAACATAAAAACCTCTTTATTTTTCACTTTGCTCATGCCATTATTATCGCCGTTATTAGCCTTTTGTTATGCATCAAGATATTTTTTATTTATGATCTTCCCGACTGTATGCCAGTGCAGTCGGGATTTTTTTGTTTCCCTCTCTTCAAACTAACTATTCAACTTATTTATAAATACACCGAAAAACAATTAAAAATAACATAACACAATGAATTTCATTGATTTTTGTAATATAATGAATTTTATTATATTCACTTCGTTATGCTTGAAATCATTTGAAATATTTAATATAAATTTATTACATTTATATCGTGATTAAAATTGAACTCCCACTATATTATCCAAATGCGTAACACCGGAGGGTGTTTATATATTCACATGCGTTATCATGCAAAGGAAAATATAATGAAAATGAAAGCACTGGCTCTGCTGGTTCCTGCTTTATTAATGGCAGGCGCGGTAAATGCGGCAGAAATGTATAATAACAACGGAAATAAAGTAGACCTGTACGGCAAGGTCGATGCTCGTCATACCTTCTCCGACAACGCGGGTGATGACGGCGATGAAACCTACGTGCAAATCGGTTTCAAAGGCGAAACCCAGATTACTAACGACCTGACGGGCTACGGCCAGTGGGAATACAAAACCTACGCTAACGATACCGAAGGCGCTGGCGACAAATCCTTTAACCGCCTGGCGTTTGCTGGCTTGAAATTTGCCAACTACGGTTCCTTCGATTATGGCCGTAACTACGGTTCAGTGTACGACATTGAAGGCTGGACCGATATGCTGCCGGTATTTGGCGGTGATTCTTACACCTGGACCGACAACTTTATGGTTGGCCGTGCTAACGGTGTCGCAACCTATCGTAACAGTGATTTCTTTGGTCTGGTCGAAGGCTGGAACTTTGCCCTGCAGTATCAGGGTGCGAATGAAAGCGGTTCAAATAACCAGGAAGGGACCAAAAATGGTCACAACAGCGTCCGCTTCCAGAACGGTGACGGTTACAGCATGTCCACCACATTTGACTTCGCCGATGTGGTTCCGGAATTAGAGGGATTAACCATCGGGGCAGCCTATGCCACGTCCGATCGTACCAACGATCAGGTGGCTTATGCGGGTATTGAGAATCGCTACGGTAGCGGTAAGAACGGCAGCGTAAGCGCCGGTGGCGATAAAGCTGACGTCTGGACCGTCGGCGCAAAATATGATGCTAATAACATCTATCTGGCGATGATGTATGCGGAAACCCGCAACATGACGCCGTTTGGCGACGCTGGTATTGCTAACAAAACGCAGAACTTCGAAGTGACCGCGCAGTATCAGTTCGACTTTGGTCTGCGTCCGTCCCTGGCGTGGGTCTATTCCCACGGCGTTGACGTTGGCGTTCATACCAACAGCCATGGTTCTTACCTGACCGACCAGGATCTGGTGAACTACATCGATCTGGGTGCAACTTACGCCTTCAACAAGAACTTCTCTAGCTACGTTGACTACAAAATCAACCTGCTGGATGAAGATTCCCGCTTCTATAGCGCAAACGGCATCTCTACCGATAATATCGTTGGCGTCGGCATGATCTATCAGTTCTAAACTGTCAGCGATAAAACAAAGCCCGCATCACACGCGGGCTTTTCTTTTTTATCAACATCAAGACTATGGCGCTTCCTGCAGCGCCAGACGCACAAAGCCATTGTTCTGCGCCAGCAGTTCATGGGCTTTCCAGGCGTCCATCCCGGTAAGCACCATCAATACCGCTGTTTTACAGTTATGGTCGCAGCTTTCCAGCGCCGCTTTCGCCGCCGCGCGCGTGCAGCCGCCCGCCTCCATCACAATCGCAATTTGCCGCTCCATCATCTGCGTGGTATTACCGCGAATATCAACCCGCATATTGCTATAGACTCGGCCAGTGCGGACGGCTAAAGCGGTGGTCAACATATTGAGCACACGATTTTGCGCGGCAATCGCCTTCGGATTACCATATCCCGCCACTACTTCAGCGCCGGTTTGCGGCGCAATGACGATATCGGCGAGTTCGGCGGCTTCGCTGTGCACGTTGCGGGTAATCAGCGCCCTTGTCGCCCCCAGTGACCAGGCATGACGCATCGCGCCCCATAGCCACGGCGTTTTCCCGCGAACGGAAAGCCCGATCAACAGGTCTTTTTGCGTGAACCCGATGGCCTGGAGATCCAGCACGCCACGGTTATAGTCCTGCGCCGCCTCGCCCATATCGTGCAGCATCGCCAGCGCCCCGCCCGCAATCAATCCCACCAGCGGATGCTTTTCATCCGGCGCATACGCATTGGCGGCCAACACCGCGTTGCGCCCCGAAGCGCCCGCCCCCGCAATCACGACCCGACCACCGTGACTTAAGGTCGCCACCGCGCGGTCGACCAAACGAGTCAGCTCGTCAAGACAGGAAGTAACAGCGTCGGAGATTATCTTATCTTCTTGATTAATAAGATTTAACATATCATGAGTGGACAGTCGGTCAATTTCAGCGGTCGTCGAACTGCGTCTTTCCATGACTGAACCTGCAAGCTTAATGCTCATAAACGGACTCCTTATTATGGGTTCTTCAACAATACTAAAGTGTTTTGTATGGAAAGCTCTGCGAGTACGGTCACAAAGAAAGGTTTGGTTTTGTCAGGGCTCGATGACTTTAAGAAAAGGGATACATCGGCGATAATGATTTTTTGCCGTTGATAATAGAAGGTTTTCATGCGCAATATGCCGCAACAGCCACCTCAGGCCAGGCGCCCAATGAAGCTCAGTACGCTGGTGACGCTGATGGTATGCAGCGTGATTGTTTCCGTCCTGTTGGTGGTATACGCCTTCTATTTCATGCAGATAACTAAAGCGACTCGCACCGGTCTGCAGGACAAGGCCTTTGCCATCGCCCGCACGCTGGCCGATTCCCCAGAGATCAAGCGCGGGCTCGCGACGTCGCCTGAACGCAATATTATCCAGCCCATTGCTACCGCCGTACAGCAGCGCAATGGTCTGCTCTATGCCGTTATCACGGACATGGATGCGGTGCGTTACTCGCACCCCAATACCCATCTGATTGGCCAGCATTTTATCGGCGCCGATTTGCAGCCTGCGCTCAAAGGCCATGAGAATCTGTCAATTAATCACGGCGTTCTGGCAGAAGCGCTGCGCGTTTTTACGCCCATCTACGACAACCAGCATCGGCAAATTGGCGTGGCGATTGTCGGCATTTCACTGCAGAAGGTGGATGAACAGATTAGCGAAGCACGCTGGAACGCCATCTGGTTTGTATTGTTTAGCGCGGTGGTGGGCACGCTGGGTATCTGGGGGCTGGTACGCGTGCTGAAAAATATCTTATTTGGCTTCGAGCCGCATGAGATCTCCAGAATGTTCGAGCAGCGCCAGGCCATGCTGCAATCCATGCGTGAAGGGGTTATAGCCGTTGACGACAAAGGCCGCGTAACCCTGATTAATCAGGCCGCACGTCACATTCTCTTTTCGGCTGATGCCCATGCTTTAGGGGCGGAGCAACACGCACCGCTGCTCAGCAATCTCAAAGAAGTGCTCGCCAGCGGCTCGCCGGTGACCGATCGTGAAATGGGCTGCAATGGTCGCCTGCTGCTATGCAATATCGTTCCGCTGCGCAACAACAGGCGCGTCATTGGTGCCATCGGCACCTTCCGCGACAAAACCGAAGTGAGCCAGCTGATGCAGCGTATGGATGGACTGGTCAACTATATCGACGCCCTGCGCACCCACTCCCATGAATTTATGAATAAACTGCACGTCATTCTTGGGTTATTGCACATGAAGCGCTACGACAAGCTCGAAGACTACATTCTGCAAACCGCACAGAACTATCAGGCGGATATTGGTACGCTGCAGCACAAAATAAAATCACCGATTATTGCCGGTTTCCTGCTGGGTAAAATCAACCGTGCGGGCGATATGGGCGTCAATCTGACGCTGGCGGAAGAGAGTCTGGTGCCCGATAACCCGAACGAAGAACAGGTGGCGGTACTGGTGACCGTACTCGGCAACCTGATTGAGAACGCCCTCGACGCCATGGCCGACCAGGGCGAAGGTGAAATTGGCTTGCTGCTACACTACCAGAACGGCTGGCTTAGCGGCGAAGTCAGCGACGATGGCCCAGGTATAGACCCGGTGCGCATTGACGCTATTTTCAATAAAGGATTTTCAACCAAAGGCGAAAACCGCGGTGTCGGGCTGTTCCTGGCCCGCCAGCAGACGGAAAACCTTGGCGGGACGCTTTCCGTCGAGTCAGAGCCGGGCGTATTTACGCAATTTTTTGTACATATTCCGTGGGACAGCGAGAGGAACAGCGCGTGATTAATGTGTTAATAGTCGATGATGATGCCATGGTGGCCGACCTGAATCGTTGCTATATCGAGAGAGTGGACGGTTTTGCCTGCTGCGGTATCGCGTCTACGCTCCAGCAGGCGCGAGATAAGCTGCTGGATCCTGCGCTGTCTATCGACCTGATCCTGCTGGATGTTTATATGCAGCAGGACAACGGGCTGGATCTGCTGCCTGAAGTGCGTAACGCAGGACGCGCGATTGACGTTATCATGATCTCCTCCGCCTCCGATGCCGCCACCGTTCAGACTTCGCTGCGCTACGGCGTGGTGGACTATCTGATTAAGCCTTTCCAGTTCCCGCGTTTTGAAGAAGCGCTACTGAGCTGGCGCGAAAAAAAACAGCTGATGGGGAGCCACGCCTACTATGAACAGGCCGACGTCGATCGCCTGCTGCACGGCGGTTCGCCCGAGTTGGCAGACACCAAGCGGTTACCGAAAGGGTTGACGCCGCAGACTCTGCGCACGTTGTGTCAGTGGATTGATGCACACCCGGAAACGGAGTTTTCCACCGACGACCTGGCGCAGGCGGTGAACATTTCCCGCGTGTCGTGTCGTAAGTATCTGATCTGGCTTGCGCAGATCAATATCCTCTTTACCAGCATTCACTACGGTGCGACCGGTCGCCCGGTCTATCGCTATCGCCTGCAGCCGGAACAATACGGCCTGCTCAAACAGTACTGTCAGTAAGGTGATAGTCGTTATCCAGTAGCGTGAAACGATAGTGGTGGGCCGAAGACAGGACCACCTTTTTCGTTTTCGTCACGAAAATCGCTTCAATATCCGGCCTTGCGCGCAGCGCCGCGCAGCCCTTCTCGACACCCATGCCATACATCAACGTGGTCCAGATATCGCCATCGATGGAGTTTGTGCTGACGATCGTCACGCTATCGAGTTCGTTATTCAGAGGGTAGCCGGTACGCGGGTCGAGGATATGATGATACAGCTGGCCATCTTGTTCAAAAAAACGCTCATAGATGCCGGAGGTCACCACCGATTTATTTTCGACGTTGAGCGTACCAATCATCGCCCCGGCGGTAGAGAACGGTTTTTTTATGCCAATCGACCAACCCCCTTCCGGCGTACCCAACGTTTGTACGTTGCCACCAAGATTGATGAGCCCCTGCTCCACGCCCTCCTGGCATAAAAAATCGCGCACGCGGTCGGCAATATAGCCCTTGGCGATCGCGCCGAGATCGATCTCCATTCCCGGCAGCGCCAGGAAAACACTCTCGTCGCTATCGTTGAGGATGACCTGCTCGTGTTTAGTCAGCGTCAGCAGATGCGCAATTTCATCCGCTGGCGGCACGCTGTCGCCCTTAAAGCCGATGCGCCAGCGTTTTACCAACGGTCCAATCGCCAGGTTAAAAGCACTCTGCGGGAGTTCGCTCGCCGCTTTCGCACATTTAATCAAGGTATAAACCGGGTGACTGACCTTCACCGCACGTTGGCCTGCCGCATGGTTGATGTCCATCACCTGCGACTGAGCACGATTTACGGTCAGCAGATCTTCATATTGCTTAATCAGACGGAAAACGCGAGAGGCAAGGGCCTCATCGTGAACGAAGAGTTTTAACAGGATGGGCGACCCCATCAGAACGGCGGAATAGCTGTATACCCGAGCGGTATCTGACATCAAACGCCCCCTTCAAATCAGTTGAAATAGCCCGGCAATGCCGGGCTATGGGACTGGGTTACGCTGATTCAAGCATGGCCCAGGGCACCTGTTGCGCGCGCAGCGCAGCCTGATGGCCAGCGAGCGTACCAAAGATAATAATATCAGCAACAGCGTTCCCGCCAATTCGGTTGCCACCGTGGATACCCCCGACCACTTCACCGGCAGCAAAGGCTCCTGGAATCACCTGTTTTTGCGCATTCAGCACGTGGGTTTCGGTATTAATGGTCACCCCGCCCATAGTGTGGTGCACGCCTGGCGCAATCTGAATCGCGTGGAACGGCCCTTCATTAATCGGTGCACGCAGCGCCGTTTTACGACCAAACTCTTCGTCGTCCTGTTTCGCTACCGCATCGTTATAACGGGCAAGCGTGGCGAGGAAAGTCTCTTCGTCTAGTCCCAGTTTAGCCGCCAGTTCACTCGCGGTGCTCGCGCTGGTGACCAGTCCTTTAGCGATATACTCATCTGCCGCTTTATTTTTGCTGCGGACGTGTTCATCAAAGACGATGTAGGCATATTGCTCCGGCAGCGCAATGATAGCGGCCGAGACTTTATCGCGCGTTTCCATTTCGTTAAAGAAGCGGTTGCCCTGCTGGCTCACCAGAATCGCGCCGCCGCCGCGGATGGATTCCGACACCAGATAAGAGGTTTTCTGTTCCACCGTCGGGTGAATCTGGATTTCGCCCATATCCACCGTACCCGCACCAATACGCTCCAGCAGGGCAATACCGCCGCCGGTTGCGCCTTTGTGGTTGGTGGTCACGAAGCCCGCCAGGTCCGGGCGGTATTTCACCACCATCTCGCTGTTAGCGCTGAAACCGCCGGTCGCCACAATGATGCTGCGGGTCGCAATGGTGACGCTCTCCTGCTCCTCGGTCAGCAGGCGTACCGCCGATACTTCACCGCCTTCCATCACAATATCGACCACCGAAGTGTCGAGCATGACATCAATCTCGCGTTTTGTGACATTACGCACAAGGCCGCTGATGAGATAACCGCCCACGGCAGAACCGTCTTTCGGACGGTGAGTACGGTCAATACTCATGCCGCCGGTGGTGGTGATGTCGTTGAGCATGATGCCGCGATCCGCCAGCCATTCGATCGCCTGCGGCGCATTTTCCACAAAGCGATGCAGCAGCGCCGGGTTGTTTTTGTTTTTACCGCCCTTCAGCGTTTCGGCGTAGAACAGCTCTTTACTATCCTGAATGCCTTTCACGCGCTGGAAGCGGGTTTCCGCCGCGTTCATCCCGGCAGAAGCCTTAATCGTGTTGCCACCGATGGTCGGCATTTTTTCAACAATCAGCACGCTGGCGCCATCATCATGAGCCTGAATCGCCGCCGCCAGACCGGCGCCACCGCTGCCCACCACGACCACGTCGTAGGCTTTTGGCGCTGCGGCATCGCCACCCTCTTCCGCCGCCAGCGCTTTACTGGATTTCACCATCGCTTTGGAGACCGCTTTTTTCACCGCCTCGCTCTGGCTGGTCGCACCGGAAATGGCGTCAACATGTGGCGTATTCGCATCGAGGATACGGGAACGAATCTCTTCAAAGCTGGTGACGAACTCAACGTCCTGATCGACGCCACCGGTCAGCTCGATATCGGCAATACGGTCGGTTTCCAGGCTTACGTTGATAACCAGTTCGCCGGCATCATCCTGAACGGTCTCCACGAATACGCCCGGCTTAAATTTTGACACCGTCATGCTCATGTCGCGGATCATCGCTTCCACCAGCGAGAAGCGCCACAGCGGTTCCGGAATGTTCAGCGCTTCACGCTGGGTGCTATCAATAAACAGCTCCAGCGTCTGACCATCCGCAATACGGTCCGCCCAGTCCGGATAGGCAATGCAGGCACGGCCGACGGCCACCAGGTCATAACCGTGATCCATGGCGCTTTCAATATCGCTGTCATTAACCACACCGCCCACGCCCATCACCGGCACCTGGGCCAGCGTTTCAGAGCGCATCGCGACATATTTTTCAATCAGCGGGGTCGGATCGTTGGTTTCTACAATGGACGGGCGCAGGGTTGCACCGACGGAGAAGTGCAGGTAGTCCAGACCTCGTGCGGCCAGTTTTTCCAGCAGATACATTGTGTCGTTGAAGCGGATCCCCGGGACTTCCATCTCTTCCGGCGAGAAGCGATAGCCGATAATAAAGGCATCATCCGCATACTGGCGCACCATTTTGTGGGTGATATCCAGCACCGCCAGCGGGAATTTTGCGCGGTTGTCACGGCTACCGCCCCACTCGTCGTCGCGTTGGTTAGAGTTTGGGGAATAGAATTGTTGGATCAGATAGGTATTCGCACCGTGCAGTTCCACGCCGTCGAAACCGGCCTGGATAGCGCGGCGCACCGCTTCACCAAATTTACCGACCATGCCTTCCACTTCTTCCGTGGTCAGCGCGACCGGCGTTGCTGCGCCTTCACGCGGCGCAGCAACGGCGCTTGGGCCGACCGGCGTGCGCCCACCGATCAGCTTCGGATCGACCATACGGCCACCGTGATAAATTTGCAGCAGCGCTTTGGAGCCCTGGGATTTGATGGCTTCGGCAATTTTCGCCAGCCCGGCAATTTTATCGTCGCTGTCGATCCCCAGAGCCCCCGGGAAGGCCAGACCTAAGTCATCCACAAAGCAGCATTCGACGATGATGGTGCCGATACGTCCGGCACGGGCACGGTAGTACTCCACCAGCTCGCTGCTGACTGAGCCATCGAAATAGCCTGAACACGTCGTCATGGGGGCCATAAACAGACGATTTTTCAACTCGGTGCCGTTGGGCAAGGTAAAGGAGCTAAGTACGCGATGATCACTGTTCATAATAATAAACTCCAAACTTTAAAAATTAAATTCAAGAATTCGGGATCGGACTGCATTTGAGTTATTTGTTATGCCGATATCATGATATTAATATAGCGATAATTTTAGTTACTAAAGTCATTACGTTAGTTATAAAACTATTTAATCCCATGAATAACATGAATACCCCCATGGTGTTACTAATTAAAATATATTTCATTCACAATTATTTAATAAATACGCTTAAAAATATAACTTCACGGACAGTGGACAAACCAGTCACCAACCCAAACAAAACACTTTAAAAACAACAATATAAAATCAATAAAGCAAGATAAAAACCGCCTTAATATAATTTTCGCCATACTCAACGCTCGCCAATAACCTATAATCTAATAGGGTTATTCTGAGCAGAAGAAAAATAACACTGCGCTTGTCTTTTTTTGATCGCGATCAATTGTAATCGCCTTCAAAAGAGCATTATATAAATATAAGAATTTTTCACATTGGTGCTAAATAAAATAGCGTCAATGACCCATACTCAAAATTGCCTGCAACACTTTTGAAAGATAAATAAAGTAAAAAAACTAAAAAAAGCAGAAAGGCAGTTTTTGCGAATCGAATTATTAACTACTTATAGAAGCGTAATATGAACGAGAAATCTGCGACATCGCACTCGCCGACGCCGGTGAGTAAACCGAAAGACGGCAAGAGAAACCGTCTTGTGATGATGGCCCTGCCCATTATCGTGGCCGTGCTATTACTTTTCGTCCCGGTTCCTGACGGGCTTCCACCTTATGCCTGGCACTACTTTGCCATCTTCGTCGGCGTGATCGTTGGCCTTATCTTCGAACCGCTGCCGGGTGCCGTCATTGGTCTGACCGGCGTGGTCGCCATTGCGCTGTGCAGCCAATGGGTACTGTTTAGCCCGGAACAGATGGCTGCCGATAAATTCCATCTGGCGGGCGCCTCCTTTAAATGGGCGGTCAGCGGTTTTGGTAACTCGACCGTGTGGCTGATCTTTGGTGCCTTCATGTTCGCCGCCGGTTACGATAAAACCCGTTTTGGCCGCCGACTGGCGCTGATTCTGGTGAAATATCTCGGTCGCCGTAGCCTGACGCTCGGCTACGCCATTACGCTGGCAGACCTGCTGCTGGCACCGTTTACGCCCTCTAACACCGCGCGCAGCGGCGGGACCATCTACCCGATTATCGCCAACCTGCCGCCGCTGTATGGTTCTAAACCGAACGATCCGAGCGCCCGTAAAATCGGCTCCTACCTGATGTGGGTGGCTATCACCGCGGCCTGTATTACCAGTTCAATGTTCCTCTCAGCTCTCGCCCCTAACCTGCTGGCGCTGGCGCTGGTGAAAAGCATTGTCGGTATCAACATTTCCTGGGGTACCTGGTTTATTGCCTTCCTGCCACTCGGCGTGCTGCTTATCCTCACCATGCCGCTGCTGGCCTACTGGTTCTATCCACCAGAAGTGAAGGTGAACGATGAGGTACCGCTGTGGGCCGCTCGTGAGCTGGAAAAACTGGGTAAATTGTCACGCAATGAAATTCTGCTGCTGGTATTCGTCTGCTGCGCGTTGATGATGTGGATCTTCGCTGCGGCGTGGATTGAACCGGCAATGGCCGCCCTGCTGATCATCGGCCTGATGCTGTGGACCGGCGTGCTGGAGTGGAACGATATTACCGGCAACAAAGCGGCCTGGAACACCTTTGTCTGGTTTGCCACCCTCGTGGCGCTGGCCGACGGCCTCTCTTCTACAGGCTTTATCGGCTGGCTGGGTAAAGAAGGCGGTATGCTGATGAGCGGTATCTCTCCGGGCGTGGCGACCATCGTGCTGCTGCTGGCGTTCTATCTGCTGCACTATCTGTTTGCCAGCACCACCGCGCACACCACCGCGCTACTGCCGGCGATGCTCACGATTGCCTCCACTATTCCGGGTATGAATATGGAAGTGTTCGTGCTGCTGATGGTGACCTCGCTGGGTATCATGGGGATCATCACCCCGTACGGCACCGGCCCAAGCCCGATTTACTACGGCAGCGGCTACCTGCCAACCAAAGACTACTGGCGCCTCGGCACCATCTTTGGCGGCATCTTCCTGGTCGCCCTGCTGGTCATCGGCTACCCGTGGATGTCTATGATGTTCTGATTCATAACCGTCGGAGGGCAACCTCCGGCGGTTTTATTTTTATGGAGTGAAGAGCTATGTCGAACAAACCGTTTGTCTACCAGGACCCCTTCCCGCTGTCTCATGACAATACCGAATACTATCTGCTGAGCCGCGAGCACGTTTCTGTTGCCCAGTTTGACGGTCAGGATGTTCTCAAGGTTGAGCCTGAAGCATTAACCCTGCTGGCCCAGCAGGCGTTTCACGATGCTGCCTTTATGCTGCGCCCTTCTCATCAGCAACAGGTCGCCGCTATCCTCAGCGACCCGGAAGCCAGTGAAAACGATAAATACGTCGCGCTGCAGTTCCTGCGTAACTCCGATATTGCCGCTAAAGGCGTGCTGCCGACCTGCCAGGACACCGGCACCGCAATCATCATGGGGAAAAAGGGCCAGCGCGTATGGACCGGGGGTGGCGATGAAGCCGCGCTGTCGCAGGGCGTGTATAACACCTATATCTCCGACAACCTGCGCTATTCGCAGAACGCCGCGCTGGACATGTATAAAGAAGTGAACACCGGCACCAACCTGCCGGCGCAGATTGACCTCTACAGCGTGGACGGTG
>ERZ1026892.134-NODE-134-length-35461-cov-25.483477_pt1 | contig 35461 bp, 29 predicted proteins | sample MGYA00380176_ERZ1026892 | MGnify/ENA primary metagenome ERZ1026892 (study PRJEB33269, sample SAMEA4719812) | human gut metagenome | biome: human-associated habitat; feature: organic feature; material: feces | place: Cameroon | collected 2013-10 ... | reverse complement strand
GTTTTTCCAGACACCTAAGCAGGGATGGGCAAATATGAAGCTCCATCCCTTTTTGTATATATATTATAGTCGCCAAAGTTATGTGGAGTTGTATGGCATTATTTCTTAAACATAAAATTATAAACTATGGAAAGATTTAAATTTTTGTTTGTGTCACTACTTATGACACTTGTTAGTGTTACATTGTTTTCATGCAGCAGCGATGATGACAATGACTATCCAAAAGATGCAGCGGCAGCTATTGTCGGCAATTACCCTGGCACACTTAAACCTATTGGCTACAACAACAGTGATGCCGTTTGTTATGTAACACTTGAAAGACTTGCGAATAATGCAGTGCGTATATCAAAACTAACCTGCGAAAAGTACAAATTAGACATGAACCCAATTAATTTGATAGTGGAAGAGTCCTCAAATGGTGTCTACACATTAAAGAGCGAGACTACAAAATCGATAGAAGGAATGTATAATAACAAAATTCTCACACTTACATTTGAAGCGGGAGAGATAACATGGTCTTTTACAGGCAAAAAGGAATAAAAAAAGTTGATATCACCAAAATACGAAAAATAAAAACTCCCACAATCCCAATAAAGGACGATGGGAGTTTTTATTTTCTATAATCTCCTAAGAGTTATCAATTACTTCTTGTTCAGTGCGAGGTCGATAGCAACGGCGATAGCTACAGAAGCACCTACCATTGGGTTGTTACCCATACCGAGGAAGCCCATCATCTCTACGTGAGCAGGAACTGAAGAAGAACCTGCGAACTGAGCGTCAGAGTGCATACGACCAAGAGTATCAGTCATACCGTAAGAAGCAGGACCTGCTGCCATGTTGTCCGGGTGGAGTGTACGGCCTGTACCGCCACCTGAAGCTACTGAGAAGTAAGGCTTGCCAGCGAGGATACGCTCCTTCTTGTATGTACCAGCTACCGGGTGCTGGAAACGTGTCGGGTTTGTAGAGTTACCTGTGATAGATACGTCTACGTCCTCGCTCCAGTTGATAGCTACGCCCTCGCGAACGTCGTTAGCACCGTAGCAGTTAACCTTAGCGCGCGGACCGTCTGAGTAAGCGATGCGGTCTACTACCTTCAGCTCGCCTGTGTAGTAGTCGAACTCTGTCTTAACGTATGTGAAGCCGTTGATGCGGCTGATGATCTGAGCAGCGTCCTTGCCAAGACCGTTGAGGATAACGCGAAGCGGGTTCTTGCGAACCTTGTTTGCCATCTCTGCAATCTTGATAGCGCCCTCAGCAGCTGCGAATGACTCGTGACCTGCCAAGAAAGCGAAGCACTGTGTCTCCTCGCGGAGAAGACGAGCAGCGAGGTTGCCGTGGCCGAGACCTACCTTGCGGTCGTCAGCTACAGAACCAGGGATGCAGAATGCCTGCAGACCTACACCGATTGCCTCAGCAGCGTCGGCTGCTGTCTTAACGCCACGCTTGATAGCGATAGCTGCGCCTGCAACGTATGCCCACTTTGCGTTCTCGAAGCAGATGCGCTGTGTGTCCTCACACATCTGATAAGGATCAACACCTGCAGCTTCGCAAATCTCGTTAGCCTCTTCAAGGCTCTTGATTCCCTCAGCGTTGAGAGCGGCAAGAACCTGAGCCTCGCGGCGCTCCTGACTTTCGTAACTTACTTTTCTAATCATAGTTGTGTATCTCCTTATTATTCTTTACGTGGATCAATTGCTTTAACAACACCCTGCTCGGCAGTTGTACGACCGTAAGAGCCAGTGAACTTCTTCACAGCCTCGTTAGCGTCCATACCGTTCTTGATAGCTTCCATCATCTTGCCGAGGTGAACATACTCATAACCGCAAACCTGGTTGTCCTTGTCGAGGAACTGACGTGTGATGTAGCCCTCTGTGAGCTCCAAGTAGCGTGTACCCTTAGCTACTGTACCGTAGAGAGTACCTGTCTGTGAGCGAAGACCCTTGCCGAGGTCCTCAAGACCAGCACCGATTACAAGACCACCCTCAGAGAATGCGCTCTGTGTACGTCCGTAAACAATCTGGAGGAAGAGCTCGCGCATAGCTGTGTTGATAGCATCGCAAACGAGGTCAGTGTTCAGAGCCTCGAGGATTGTCTTGCCCGGGAGAATCTCAGAAGCCATAGCTGCTGAGTGAGTCATACCGGTGCAACCGATAGTCTCAACGAGAGCCTCCTGGATAACGCCGTCCTTAACGTTCAGAGACAGCTTGCAGGCACCCTGCTGCGGAGCACACCAACCCACACCGTGAGTATAGCCAGAAATATCCTTAATCTCCTTGGCATAAATCCATTTTCCTTCCTCAGGAATTGGAGCCGGTCCGTGGTTAGGACCCTTTGCGACAACACACATGTTGTCTACTTCTTTTGAATAAATCATAATCGGTTATAATAATTTAAATTATTAATGTGTAAAGTCTTTTCTACGAAAGCGGCATAAGCTTTTACATCTCACACCCTTTACGCTTACAAAATTACAAAAAAAGAATTATACTATACCTATTTTGAGGTATTTTTTTATTTTCATTTCACGAATTATTCATTATTTGTTTTTTGTTTGCACTACGATCCGTGTGTATTACTGGCTTTGTCTTTCGTTAATATCCAGGGTTTTGCGCGAGATTCGGGTTCAGTTCGCGGGCTTTTTCCGGTATTGGGAATACTATAGTATATCCCTTCTTGTCGGCGACTGACGGTGTGTGGATGTCGTACGGCTCACAGTAGGTGCCGAAGCGTATCATGTCCTGTCGGCGCCAGCCTTCCCACACGAGTTCGAGCAGACGTTCGTCGAGGATGTTCGCGAGTGTGGCTGCAAGCGAGGGCATTCCGGCACGCGAGCGCACGGCGTTGAGTTGCTCGTCGCCCGACTCTCCGTTTCTCACCTTTGCCTCTGCCTTCATCAGCAGCACGTCGGCGTATCTGTAGAGCACGATGTCGTTGTCGGGCATACGTCCGTCGGAGTAGGCTGTGCGGTCTACCTCATACTTCTTCATGCGTGCTCCTGCCGTCTCGATGTATTTGCTTGCCGTGAGGTTCTGCTCGACGGCGAGCGGCATGTACTGGAGCGGTGTGCCGTCGTCAAGGGTTACATACTTGCCGTCCACCTCCACCCTACCCGTGTAGAAGTTAAGTTCGAGGCGTGTGTCGGGCGAAGCTGTGCCGTAACCGTTTACAGCCATGGTGTGCAGCGTGGCGCAGGTGCCGTTCTCGGAAGCTCCGCCGTATGCACCGCCGTGTGCGTAATGGCGCGAGCGGAACAGATAGTGAAACTCGTTCAGATAGAGCATCTTGTCCAACGGAATGGTGAAGATGTTCTCATTCGAGTTTTCGTTGTGCACGGCGAAGTTGCTTGCATAGTCGCTCTCGAGCGAATATCCGGCGGCTGCTATCAGGTCGCAGTAGTGGACGCAAGTCTGCCATGCGTTCTTCTGTGTGCCGTCGATGTCAAACAATATCATCTTGCCGTCTGGTCGTGACGAGTCGGTCCAGTTATTATCAGTGTACACTTCGGCGTTGAGGGCGAGTTTGGCAAGCAGGAACCATGCCACCGGACGCGTCACCCTACCGTAGTAGTTGCCCTGCAGATTGCTGTGCTCAAGAGGCAGAAGCGGCGCCACGGTCTGCAGTTCGTTCACGATATAGCTGAACACTTCGCTGCGCTCGCTCTGCCGTATGTCGGCAGTCTTTTGCGCTGTCGACTCAAGTATGGGGATGCGTCCGAACATGTCCATAGCATAATAGTAGAACATGGCTCTAACGGCTCTCACTTCCGCCTTGTACTCGTCACGCTGTCTGTCTGTAAGCAGCGCCTTGTACTGGTCTATCGTCTCCAACGACTTTGTGGAGAGCACGATAACCTTATAGAGATATTTCCAGACGTTATACAGATCGGTGTCGGTGGCAGTCCATGTATGGTTGTACATGTTTTGCCACAGTCCACCGTCATACCAGTTGCCGCCACGTATGGGCATGATAGCCTCGTCGGTGGTCAGCGTGTTATAGTCGTATATGCCGCGGCATGTGCCCTGCAAGCCTTCGCCCTCCTCGTGTGCACCGATGTAGTTGTACAGCGAAGCTACGGCGTTGACGTACAGGCTGTTGGCAGAGTCGTAAATATTCTGTTCAGGTATCTGATCCTTTGGTGTCTCGTCGAGACAACTCGTCAGCGAGAGCGAAAGGGCGAGAACAGACAATGCGAAAAATCTATGTTTCATAGTCGTTAATCGTTACGTTGGTGAAAACATTTCGGGATGTTTAGAATTGCACGCTCACTCCTATGGAGTAGGTTCGGTACGTAGGATAGCAGCGTTTGTCGTCGATGCCCATTGACGAGTTGACAACATAGGAGTTGACCATTGGTGTCAGACCGCTGTAGGACGTGATAGTGGCAAGGTTGTTGACGCTGCACGACACGCGCAGCGAGCGCACTATTCTATTCTTCACCGGCACGTTGTAGCCTATGGTAAGATACTCGAAGTTGAGATAGTCGCCACGTTCGAGCCAATAGTCAGACACGTTCTGGTCGACGATGTTGCGTTCGGGCGCACCTTTCATCACGTTGTATATCGGGAACGACGACATGTTGTTGTAAGCCAATGCCGTGCCGTTGAATATCTTGTGTCCGAAGGCTCCGTTCATCTGCAGCGACATATAGAAGTTCTTGTAGCGCAGCGATATGTTGGAGCCGAGCGTTGCCTTTGGCGTGGCCTGTCCGCAGATGCGTCGGTCGCCACCGTCGCCGAAGTCGATAGTGCCGTTGTTGTCGAGGTCTTCTATCCTATACTTCATTGTGCCCTGCTCGTCCTTGTAGAGTCCGGTGCAATGGGGCAGATAGAACACACCCAAGGGTTGTCCTACTATCTGGTAGAGCACATGGTTGTTGTCGCCGCCGTTCTGTCCGGCTCCGTCTATGGAGCCAATGGCTGTGATGTTGGCAGCCGACATATTCATGCCGTTATAGTTGCCGGAGAGCGATATCAGCTTGTTTTTCTGAAACGAGAGGTTCATGCTCACGTTCAGGTCTATATCCTTTGTCTGCACCGGAGCTATAGAAAAACCAATCTCAAGACCCTGGTTTGACATAGCGCCAATGTTTGCCAACAGCTTGTCGTAGGCGAACGGCGGCACGGGCACGTCGTAGGAGTAGAGCATGTCGGTGGTCTTAGAGTAATAGTATTCGGCGGTGAGCATCAAGCGGTTGTGCCACAGTCCGATCTCGCCACCAATATTGAACGTCGACTTTGTCTCCCATTTCAAGTCGGGGTTGTTGTTACGTATGGTGCCGAGCGTCACGGTTGGCGTGTTGTTAACGGGTACGATGCCCGTCTGCTGCACGTTGTTCATTGTAGTATAGGCAGATATGCCGCCCAGATTGCCCGAGCGTCCGTAGCCTGTGCGCAGTTTCAGTGCGCTTATTCCGTCGCAACGGCTTAAGAAGTTCTCTTTCTTTACGTCCCATTCAGCCGAAACCGAGGGGAAGAAGCCCCACGTGTTGTTGTCGCCCACCATAGACGAACCGTCGCCACGCATAGTGAGCGTCAGCTTATACTTATTATATAATGTATAGGAGGCGTTTGCCATGACCGATGCCAGCGACTGGTCTTCGTAGATGCTGCCCGTAGCGCCATATGGACGCGACGCAGTGACTCCGATGTTATCGTATCCGAACTCGTTTGTTGTTATGCCCTTGGCGCGTGTCCAAAATGCCGTGCGTTCCAGGTAATGGTATTCAGTGGAGAGTCCTGCTGCCAACGTGTGGCTGCCCCATGTATGGGCATAGTCGAGCGAGACATTGCCGAGATACTCCTGTTTCTTGAACTCGCCGCGATATACATTGCCCTGCGCCCACACCCATGTGGGGCAGAACTCTGAGTTTTCGTTTGAGGTGTACGAGTAGCTGCCGAATGCCGACAGATTGAGCGAGGGCGCAAGCTTGTAGAGCAGTCGCATATGGGTGTTGAAGTACATCTCCTTCTGGTCGCTACGCTCGGCAAGTACGGCAGAAGGCGGATTGATACGATATGCAGAACCGTTCTTTGTCCAGTTGCCGTTGGCATCGCGACCGGCAGGATAGGTAGGGTTCTGACAAGCAGCAGAGTAGAACAGCATCTGCGGGTCGAAGATGTCGTTGTTCTTGTACGTAGAGCCGAACACACCAAAGTCGCCGACGAGACGGTTGCCGAAAGCATGTTGCGTGACATCTATCTTTGCCACGAAATTGTTATAGTCCTTGGTCTTTATTATGGTGTTATGGTCGATATAACCGAACGACGCACGATAGTTCGACTGTTCGGAGCCACCGCTGAAAGCCAGGTAATGGTTCTGAACAAAGCCGGTTCGAGTGATGACATCGTAGAAGTTGTTTTTGTATCCGCCGTTGTTGGCATATACCCCGAGGCGTTTGGCTGTAGCGAGATACTCGTCAGCCGACAGCATGTCGAGTTTCTTTGACATGGCTTCCAGTCCGATGTTTGTCTCGTAAGATATCTGGAACCCTTTGCCTGTGCCCCTCTTTGTCTTCACCTCGATAACGCCCGATGCACCGCGCGAGCCGTAGAGTGCGGTCTCGGCAGCATTCTTGAGCACCGCGAAACTCTCTATATCGGCAGGATAGATGGTGGAGAGCGTGGCTATGTCGCTTGTCACGCCGTCGATGATGACGAGCGGGTCGTTGCCTCCTACTATTGACGTGGTGCCGCGCACTCGTACCGACGAGAGCTGCGCCATACGGTCCATGCCGTTCGACGTAACGTTAACACCGGCTGCATTGCCGTTCAACACGTCGAGCGCATTGTTTACGATACCTTTGTTCTGTACCTTCAGATATGTGGGGACTGTGTCGCGCTGCACGTTCAGCTCCTGCACCTGAGCAGTGGCAGATGCAGGTATTTGCAGCGTGACGACTGCCGCTGCAAATATGTATTGGTATAGTTCCTGGTGTGTCTTCATCTGTTCATATTATGTTTAGGTTCCATATGAATTGTCTGGTTTTATGTCGCTAAATTACAAATAATTTTGCTATTAAGCAAATAGACACATGCCATGTTGTCGCCACGAACCTTTTTTATGTTAAAACATGATGTAATGTTTTGCCAATCAGACAATAATAGGTAACTTTGCAGAAATTCTATTATACAACAAATCAATTTTTTAATTAAAAAACAATGAAACAACTTTTACGTAACGTAAGCGCACTGATAGGTTTGCTTCTTGTCAGTGTGTTGGGCATTGTTGATGCTAAAGCAGAGACAATTACCCCCCCAACTGGTAACGACGTATGCCTGTTGAGTTCGCTCGACCTGACTACTGTCACTTATTTCAACGACGATAATAAGAACAAGGTGTATGCCGACAAGGCTACGTTTGGTACACCGCTTATTATAGCCGGCAACACCTACACAACGGGTGTTGGCACACATGCTCCTTCAAAATTTGTGGTGAAGGTGAATGGTGCCAAAAGTTTTCACGCTATTTTCGGTATTGATGCAGCAGCACCTAATCAGGCTAAGCACGGCATCGTTGACTACACCGTCACTACTTACAACAGCAGCAAGCAGGCTACGACTGTGAAGAGTGGCACTATCACGGTCAACGACGCAGCAGGCACAACGATTGATGTTGACCTTACTGGCGCAGTGTATCTTATTCTCAACTTCGACAAGGGCGAAGAGGCATGGGGCGACCACGTGGATCTCGGCGACGCCTACTTCAAGTACGCTGGCACAGCTCCGCAGCTCATCAACGAGTCAGATATGTGGCAGGAAGGCTCTAACGTAGTGACTATCCCCGACGCTCCTTTGGGTCAGGAATACATCCGTCTGTCTTCTCTCGAAATAGAAAAGACCAAGTGCGGTTGGGAGAACCACACACCGAAGAAGGACAAGAGCATCGAAGGCAACAATATCACCGTCGGTGGCAAGGTGTACGAGAGCGGAGTGGGCACACACGGACCGTCGCAGATTATCATCAAGCTCAACGGATCGGTAACCGACTTCTACACCGTGCTCGGCGTTGACGACGAGGTGAAGGAGGCTGGCAACTTCGACTATCATGTTTACGTAAAGGCTGAAGGTGGTGCTACAGAGGATGTGGCTAAGGGTACTATCAACCGTTTCTCGAACCAGTCGGTAGACATACACGCTGACAACCTCAGCGGTTGGAAGTATCTATATCTTGAGACTTCGAACGGCACTGACGGCACTAACACCAGCGACCATGTCGACTGGGCTAACGCTTACCTCGTGTTCCAGGATCAGAACTCTACACGTCCGTGCATCGTGAGCGCAGAGGAGCTCACCACAAAGCTCGCATGTGCTACAACCGTGTTCTCGCAGCCTAACGTGCGCTTCATGCAGAAGGTTCGCTCTACCGTTACTGGTGCTCAGCTCTCTGTAAGCAATCTGCCTGCAGGTCTTACATGGAACGCAGACCGCAATATCGTAGAGGGCGTAGTTGCTGAAGAAGGCGTGTACACTTATCAGATTAACGTCACGGCAGACGGCGAGACAACATCGGAGGATGTAACGCTCACCGTGTCAAGCTCTCTGCAGCACCCTGTTCCATTCATGGGCTGGCTCTCTTGGAACTCGGTTCAGGGCAACATCTCACAGAAAATCATTGAGCAGGCTGTAGAACTTTTCCAAAACAAGGGCCTGTACGAGTGCGGTTGGAACCACATCATGATGGACGACCTCTGGCAGGGCACACGCAAGGCTGACGGCACACCACAGCCTAACGCATCACGCTTCCCGAACGGTCTCAAGACTGTTGCAGACTATGTTCACCAGAACGGCATGAAGTTCGGTCTTTACACCGATGCTGCTGACAGAACATGTGCTGGCGCATTCGGTTCGTACGGCTACGAGGAAATAGACGCTAAGACATACGCTGAGTGGGGCGTAGACGTTGTGAAGTGCGACTACTGCTATGCTCCGGACGACGTAGAGACAGCTAAGAAACGCTACAAGGCTCTCGCTGACGCTTTCGCTGCTGCTGGCAACAACACCATGCTCTACATCTGCGAGTGGGGCGTGCGCGAACCGTGGAAATGGGGTGCTGAGGTAGGCGGACGCTGCTGGCGCATCTCGCAGGACGTGCGCGACTGCTGGACTGGTTCGGGCAGCGGTGTGGGCGTCGTACAGAGCATCGAGGCTATGAAGAACCTCTCTGCTTATCAGGGCGTGAACCGCTTCAACGATTCGGATATGCTTTGCACCGGTCTGCACGCTACGGGTAAGTCGTCTAACGACCTCTGCGGTGGCACTGGCGCTGGTATGACCGACGACGAATATGCTACACAGTTCGCTCTCTGGTGTATGTGGTCTTCGCCAATGGCTCTGTCGTTCGACCCGAGCAAGAACACTCTCACTGATGCCGACTTCAAACTGCTGCGCAACAAGGAGCTTATCGCTCTCAACCAGGACCGCATGGGACAGCAGGGCGACCTCATCTCAGAAACTGACAACCTCGTTGTCTTCGCTAAGGACTGTGAGAACGGCGACGTGGCTCTCTCTGTTACTAATATGTCAAGCTCAGAGAAGCAGGCTACATTCGACTTCTCTGCTATTCCGGCTCTCGACCCGACAAAGACTTACACCGTTCGCGACGTGATGGAGAACGCGGAGGCTGGCGAAGCTACCGGCACATTTACCACCGACGTACGCAAACACGCTACACGTGTGTTCCGTCTTGCTGAGAAAAAGGTGGTTGACGGCGTAGCTTCTACGCTTTCTGCAAAAGACTTCACCTTTGTTTCTGGCAAGAACTGCGTTAAGATCAATATGCCTGAGACCGCAGGACTCGCAAAGCGTATCCTCGTGAGCGACTTCGAGGGACGCGTTGTTAGCGGACTCACCACTACTGCCGACAAGGCAAAGGTGGTTCTCGCAAAAGGGACATACCTCGTTACTGTAGTATGCAATGCTCAGGCAAGAACCGTGAAGGTACAGATCTAATGCTACACGCATAGATTATCGCTTATACATTTATATATAAACCGCCCGGATAGGACAGTCGGAAACGATGCCTATCTGGGCGGTTTTCTGTATGTAACCGTTTCGTAAAGAGGTTGTCAAGACTTTTCAGCACAGCAGAAACGCCAGCGTAACACCGTAGGCGTAACTTTGCGGCAGCTAAAAGAAAGTAAAAAGGATGAACAACAGAAACTGTAGTTTGGTGGCAGCGGCGACGCTGCTGATGACTTGCTCCGCAGGGGCTTTCGCCCAACAGATAAGCGGAACGGTCGTAGACAAGAAAAGCAACGAGACTCTCATCGGAGCGGTGGTGTCGGTGGAGGGCAGCAAGGCAAAGGCTGTGACCGACGCTGACGGCAACTTCGAGCTGAACGGACTGAAGAACGGAAAGTACACATTATATATTAATTACGTAGGATACAAACCGCAACGCATCGAGGGCGTACGCATCAACGGCGGTAAGGCTGAGGAAAGAATCAGCGTGGCACTGCAGCCCGACGAGCAGCAGTTGGGCGAGGTGGTGGTGACAGCCGTGGAGCGTCGCAACACCGAGGCGGCAATGGTGCAGCTGGCAAAGAACAGTGCGGTCATAGTGAGCAACGTGTCGGCGCAGGAGATAAGCCGCACGCAGGACACGAACGCAGGCGAGGTGGTGCGCCGTGTGCCTGGCGTAAGCCTCATCGACGACAAGTTTGTGATGGTGCGCGGTCTCTCGCAGCGTTACAACAACGTATGGGTGAACGGCGGTGCCGTGCCCAGTTCGGAAGCCGACTCAAGAGCGTTCTCGTTCGACATTATTCCCAGCCAACAGATAGATAACCTGACAATCGTTAAGTCGCCGTCGGCGGAATATCCTGCCGACTACTCCGGCGGGTTCATCATCGTGAACACGAAGGAGATTCCCGACGCAAACTCGCTAACCTTTTCAGTCGGTGGCAACTGGAACACTGCCACCGCTTTTAAAGACTTCTCTTACTCAAAAGGTTCCGCCACCGACTTCCTTGGCTTCGACAACGGCAAGCGCAGTCTGCATGGCGGCATAAACGCTCGGCTAAACCCGCTGACGGGAGCCGACGGCAAACCCATAGGCGACAATCTGTATAGCCTGACGGGCAACAAGCTGAACAACGACTGGCTTGTGAAGCAACGCAAGCCAGTGGGCGACTTGAAGCTTGCAGCGAGCATGAGTCGCCGATGGAGCCTCAACGGGCACAAATTGGGTATGCTCGCCTCGCTCAACTACACCAACGAGCAGCGTTCGTACACCGACATGCAGAACAACCTCTTCGGCATATACGACGTGACGAACGACCGCTCCAACTATCTGCGCCACTCTACCGACGACCAGTACAACACGAACGTGCGTCTCGGCGCAATGCTCAATCTGACATTTCTCTCTCGTAACGGTAATCACAAATACCAACTGAAGAACATCTTCAACCAGCTGGCTACGAGCAGATATACCTGGCGCGAAGGCGTCGACGCACAGTCGAACGACGAGAACAGCGCCGAGTACTTCTACCGCAGCCGCACTACTTACAACGGTCAGCTGACGGGAAAGCACACCTTCACCAGCGACGCCCTTGACTGGAGCATCGGGTACGCGTATGCCAACCGTCATCTGCCCGATCGTAGACGCTATCTTCTCAACGACATACAGACTCCAGGCAAGATAGAGCTGCACACGGGCAACGACATCTCGCGCGAATGGACTCAGCTCGACGAGCATATCGTCTCGTTAGGCGTGAACGACAAGCACAGCTTCAGCTTTGGCTCATGGCAGCCGTCGCTGCAGGTGGGTGGCTACGGCGAATACCGCACACGTACTTATAACACGCGCGCTTTCTACTACCAGTGGAACCCGTCGATATGCACCCTGCCCTCCGACTTCCAGCAGGGCGACGTGACACGCCTGCTCAGCGACGAGGCGAACATGGGCTACGACCGTCTGTATATGTTCGAGCAGATGCAGATGCGCAACAATTACCGTGCGCACAACCTCATGGGGGCTGGATATGCTGCCGTAGACCTGCCGTTAGGCAAGTTGGGCGTACATGCCGGCGTGCGTTTCGAGCATAACGACATGGAACTGATTTCGAACTCGCGCGACACGGAGAAGAGCGAGCATAGCCGTCACTACCGCACGAACGATTTCTTCCCTTCGCTGAACACAACGTATAAGTTCAACGAGCGTCACCAGATGCGTTTCTCTTACGGCAGAAGCATCAACCGACCTGAGTTCCGCGAGGTTTCGCCGTCGGTTTACTACGACTTCGACCTTGCGAGCGACGTGCAAGGCAACACCGAACTGCGCAGTTGCTACATAGACAACATCGACTTGCGCTACGAGTTCTACCCGTCGCGAGGCGAATCGATATCGCTCGCTGCGTTCTACAAGCATTTCGACTCGCCGATAGAGTGGACATACACCGTAGCCGGCGGTACCAACCTCATATATTCGTACAAGAATGCGAAGAGCGCCAACAACTACGGCTTGGAACTCGACATACGCAAGAATCTCGGCTTCATCGGACTGCCCGACTTTAGTTGGTCGTTCAACGGAGCACTCATAAAGAGCCGTGTGGAGTTTGCGAAAGGCTCGAAAGAGGAGAACAGACCGATGCAGGGTCAGTCGCCTTACCTCGTGAACACGGGTTTCTTCTACAAGAACGCCAAGCAGCAGCTCGACATCGCCCTACTCTACAACCGCATCGGCAAGCGCATCATCGGCGTAGGACGCAGCGAAGGCTCGGCGGCGAGCGACGACAACGCCCGCGTGCCGCACAGCTACGAAATGCCGCGCAACACTATCGACCTCTCGGTGAGCAAGAAGTGGGGCGAGCATTGGGAACTGAAACTCAGTGTGCGCGACTTGCTGGCGGAGCGTGTCTACTACAAGCAGTTTGCCAACGTGAAGTATGCCGACGGCAGAAAGGCAGAGAAGGAGGAAGTGGCACGTTGCTACCGACCGGGACGCAACATCGGAATCTCGGTGATTTGTAATTTGTAATTAGTAATTAGTAATTATTAATTGGTGATATAAAATATTAGAAACAAGTTTATTTAATTCACATATTATGAACAAGAAGTATCTTTTAGGATGCCTCAGCATCCTCGCAGCAACCGCAACACTCGGCAGCTGCACCGACGACAACAATGAAGGCAACACTACTACGGGCTACGTCTGGACCACAGACGGCGGACTGAAGGCTTGCAACCACTTGCTCTTCGACGAGCAGGGCAAGGACGATGCTCAGGGAACGGTGATCGGCAACGGCGATCAGGAGTTTGTCTTCACCGGCAAGCAGACACTTAAGAAAGGCACTTACATGCTGAAAGGCTGGGTGTATATAGCTTCGGGCGCAGAGCTCACCATCGAGCCGGGCACCGTCATCAAGGGTGACAAGACAACGAAGGCGGCTCTCATAGCTGAGCGCGGCGGCAAGCTCATTGCTCAGGGTACGGCTTCTGATCCTATCGTCTTCACATCAGCACAGCCAGCAGGCAGCCGTCGTCCTGGCGACTGGGGCGGCATCATCATCTGTGGTAAGGCTAAGAACAACCAGAACGAGATGCAGATAGAGGGCGGTCCGCGCACAAGACATGGTGGCGAGGACGACGGCGACAACTCTGGCGTTCTGAGCTATGCTCGTATCGAGTTCGCAGGTTATCCGTTCAAGGCCGACCAGGAGATTAACGGCTTGACGCTCGGATCGGTAGGTTCGGGCACAAAAATCGACCACGTGCAGGTGTCTTATTCTAACGACGACTCGTTCGAGTGGTTCGGCGGTGCTGTCAACTGCAAGTATCTCGTAGCATACAAGGGTTGGGACGACGACTTCGATACAGACAACGGCTTCTCGGGCAAGGTGCAGTTCGGTCTGTCGGTACGCGACCCACGTCTTGCCGATCAGAGCCAGAGCAACGGCTTCGAGAGCGACAACTGTGCCGACGGTGCGCAGCTTACTCCGTACACTACTGCCACATTTTCTAACATCACGTTCGTTGGTCCGAAGGCTGCTGCCGACTTCCTCAACGACAAGTCGTACATCACCGGCGGCGACTACTTCCCGAACAACGGATCGGGTCTTGGCAAGTTCCAGTCGGCTATGCAGATACGCCGTTCTTCGCGTCTCAACTGCGTGAACTCTGTGGCTACCGACTGGCCTATCGGTCTTATCGTCGACGGCGAGAAAGGCAACACCGTAGAGCAGGCTAACGCCGGCACACTCAACCTCAAGAACATATACTTTGCTAACATGGACGTTGTGGGCACGGATGCCAACAAGTGCTACGAGGACAAGGAGTACGACTTCAAGACAAAGTCGGTGAAGGCAGACAGCGAGATGTCGTTCTCTCACCGGTTCTTCGCTCAGCAGGAGGGAAATAAATACTTCGCCGACAAGGCGGAGCTGATGCTCACCGATGGTAAGGGTGTAGGTGTTCCGTTCATGCCGCAGGCTGGCAGCAAGTTATTTGGTGCACAGAACTTCGCAGGACTCGATTCTTGGTTCGAGCCGGTGACATACATCGGAGCGTTCAATGCTGGTGACAACTGGCTCGACGGCTGGACAAACTTCGACCCGCAGAACGCTAACTACTAAAAGAGTTTAATACACAAAAAAAAGACCGGGCGACGTGATGATTCACGCGCTCGGTCTTCTTATTTTTATATATACCTAATCTTACCTGTTCTTTACTTCACGACTTTGCGTGCCTTGCCGTTAGAGAGTTTGTTGATAACGATGCCCTTGCGAACGCTATCGGCGTTGAGAGTCTTGCCGTCAACGGTATAAGAAGCGACAACCTTAGCCGGAGCCTCTTCTGTCTTAACGTTCTCTACAGCTGTCTCGTCCTTCTCCAAGTCGAAGTACCATGTTGCGAAGCAGTCCTGCTCTTCATTCAGATCCACATAGCCGAAGCCCTGGAGGTAGCGACCGTCAGGAGTGATTGCTGTAACCTCGTTGAGTTTTTTAGAGTCCATTGTTGCGAACTCGGTGACTGTGGGATAGAGGTCGGCGAGGAGTTTCACGTCTTTTGTGCCTGCAGGGCAGAGAACGGCTTTGCGACTCTGGTTGGCGTCTTCAACAAAGCCTACGACTGTGCCTTCGTTGCTGATGCCGGTGGCGTAGTAGTTGTTGTCCATGCCTGCTTCTGGGCAAGTGAGGAGTTCGAGTGTGTCAGCTTCTACGTTATAGCGTGCGATGCGTACACCCTGGTCTTCGTCGTCGTAGCTGAGCATCTTAGTATGGTAGTTTACGGCTATCCACTTGCCGTTGGCGCTCATGGCTTCGGCAGAGAACTGGTCGTATGGCTGTGAACCATCCAGCTCAAAGGAGCCATCAAAGAAGCGGCGGCTGAGGAGGTTTGCTGAATAGGTTTTTTCGTCGCGATTGCGCACCCATACGGCAAGGGGGTATGAGGAGTAGTTGTCGACGACTCCGCCATACAACACAGAACCGTCGGCATTGCTGCCGAAGGCGATTGCACCGTTGACCTCGTAGCCTGCCCATGCATCGGAGAGCTCGGGGAGGTACTGCATCTCGCCGTTGACCACGACGTAGGGTCGCTGAACGTATGTGTCGGCATCGTAGGTCACTCCGCCATTGACGGTTCCGTCGGGTGTAGCGAAATGGACGAGTGAATGGTCTTTTACGGACTCGTCGAGCAGGGCTGTCATTGAGCCGGTGGCGAAATCGAACTTGGTTGATTTTCCGTAGATGTCGCCATAGCCTACGCCGTCGTTGGTGACAGCGCGGATTGAGGCTTCGTCGTCTGAGGTAGCTTCGGTGGTGCCGAGTTTTGAGGACTGGAAGTATTTGATCTGCTTGTCTTGTGTGTCGTAGATGAAGGCACGGCCTTCTGTGTCGCAACCGGCGACGTAGCGTCCGTTTGCAGAGATTGTGACACCCATCATCAGGGCGTTGTCCTCGTAAGGAACGTAAGAGAACTTCTGTGCTGACGCACCGCATGTTGCAGCCAAAAGGGCTACGGAGAGTAAAATCTTTTTCATAATTTTCAACTGTTAGTTACAACTATTTTCTTATTGTTTTTATTCAAACACTCTGCAAAGGTATAGAAAACTTTTGTAACCCTTCAAATAAATAGGCAGAACAAACCGAAATATTCAGCGAATCTGTAGTTTTATTCAGCAAATAAGTATCGATTTGTAACAAAACAGAATATTATTGCAATAACTTACGCTCGAACCGATTATTCTTTATAATTTTGCAGACTAATATAGGAGGGTATGGCATCCCTGCCATACCCACGCAGCCTTTAAGCTGTCATTATATAGCAGTGCGAGGGTGCGTGGGTAGGGCAAGATGCCCTACCCTCCTAATACTAAAAAAGGGCGCGTGGGTAGGGCAAGATGCCCTACCCTCCTAATAAAACAAAGATGAACAATAAGGAATATATAGAGAGGGGTCGCTTTGCGCCGTCGCCGACGGGACGTATGCATCTGGGCAATGTGTTCAGTGCGTTGCTGTCGTGGCTTTCGATAAAGGCGCAGGGTGGCAAATGGGTGCTGCGTATTGAGGATATTGATCCGCAGCGTTCGCGTATGGAGTATGCCGACTTGATTATGAGCGACCTCGAATGGCTCGGCCTGACGTGGGACGAGGGTCCGTTCTATCAGAGCGAGCGTGGCGGGATATACGAGGCGGAGCTGCAGAAACTTGCTGACCATGGTATGACGTATCCGTGCTACTGCACGCGTGCGGACATATTGGCTACGCAGGCTCCGCACGAGAGCGACGGGCGCGTGGTGTATAAGGGGACGTGCCGCAACTTGAAAACGGCAGGGATGCCATATTCTCCTACAGGGTGCGTGGGTATGGCAGGGATGCCATACCCTCCTAAGGCGGCTATACGTATGCGTGTGCCGGAGGAGGGCGAGGGAATCGTGTCGTTCGTCGACGGACACTACGGCGAGCAGACCGTAGACCTGACGACGCAATGCGGCGACTTCATCGTGCGACGCAAGGACGGGGCGTGGGCTTACCAGCTGGCGGTGGTGGTGGACGATGCGCTGATGGGCATCACGGAGGTAGTGCGCGGTCGCGACTTGCTGCTCTCGTCGCCGCAACAGATTTATCTGGCAAAGGAGTTGGGATTTGCTCCGCCGCGCTTCACTCATCTGCCGCTGCTCTGCAACACCGAGGGGCAGAGACTGTCGAAGCGCGACCGCAGCCTGGATATGGGGGCTTTACGATCGCGCTTCGAAGCAGAGGATATTATAGGCTTGTTGGCTTATAAGGCAGGACTGCAGAAGTCGCCCAATAGGGTGACGGCTGAAGAACTGGTGGCTGGGTTCGATTGGAAGAAGATCAGCTGCGAAGATATTATCTTAGTTGAGAATTGAGAGTTGAGAATTGAGAGTTATGATATGCAATGAAGTTAATATATTTTGCTAAAAGCTATAATACACAATATTGCTGAAAATTATTGTCGCTGAATTTCAGCTATAAAGGTAATCATAACTCTCAACTCTCAATTCTCAACTCTCAACTACTAAAGCTTAACCTTCACAATCAGTTTGCGAATCTTTCCCTCGCCAATCACCGGTGCGTGTGGGTCTTCGGGCCACACGATGAGGAACTCGCCCGGATGCATCTTCACGTAAGCGGAAGCAGGCTCGGCATAGAGAGCACAGTCGGCTTCGGCATCGTAGGGCTTTGTCTCGTTCGTGCAGTCATCGATAGCTTTCCAGCCGATGGTCTCCTCGCCTTCGAGGAGGATGTGGATGTCAATGTACTGATGGTGCACCTCAAGCACTTGCTTGTCGGCTGCTACGCACTCGGGGTTGACGTTGTTGATGAAGAGGTCGTCGCCCTGCAACTCTATGCGTCCGCAAGGAGTATTGAGCAAGTCGTGCGACTTCACGTAGTCAAACACGGTCTTGAACAACGGGTGTAGCGACTCTACGCGGCCGCTGTGCTGTAGATTTGAAAGTACCATATTTTTTAGTTGTTAAACAATATTATGCTTGGTTGGTGCACTTCTTAGGGGGTGCAGCAGTCTCTGCTGCACCAACCGAGCCGTTGGTGTTGTTCTTAGGAGTGCATACCCTACAGTTTGTTGATATCTACCGACACGCCGACCTGGAATGTTATGCCGTCGGTGAGCGGCGCATTGAGGTAGTAGTGCTTCGGACGATAGTTGAAGAGGTTGTCCAAGGCGGTGGTTATACTCACCGCCTTGCCAACACGCTGCGTGAGCGAGAGTTTCCAGAGGGTGTAGGCAGGATACTTCACACGCACCGTGCCCTCGGTCACGTCGTAGTAGTTCTTGAACTCCACGTTCTCCGTACCCGAAAGCAAGCGTCCGTTGAGCGAAGCGTATATGCCGTAGCGCTTCGTGAACTGATGGTCGTAGTCGACGTTGGCGTTCAGAGCGTGGGCACGTGCCGGTATGTACTGGTTGTTAATGGTGTTGCCGTCCTTGTCCTTCGGCAGGCGCTCCTTGGTGTGAGCGTAGCTGAGTCGTGCCGAGATGCCGTTCTGCCAGCGTGCCTGCATGCTAACGTCTGCGCCGAACACTCTGTAGTTGGCGAGGTTGGTATAGGGCAGATAGGGCAGCTTGTCTTCTATCGACTTGAAATAGGGCGCTGATGTAGAGATTTTGTTTATTACATTATTGTAATATGCCGACACGGCAAGGCTGCAGTTGGCGCGTGAGTATTCGGCAGAGAGCGTGAAGTTGTGGCTCTTTTCGGCTTTCAGATGCTCGTTGCCCTCGACAATCCAGATGCCAGCCATGTCGAAGTTGTAATAGCGTTCCTTCAGCGACGGCGCACGGAAGCCCATGCCGTAACCTGCACGCAGCACGAGGCGGTGGTTGGGCTTGTAGCGGAGGTTGAGCTTCGGCGTAAGCTGCGAGTTCGACTGATCGGAGAAATAGTCGTAGCGCACAGCAGCCACAGCTTCGAGTTTGTCGGTGATGTTCCAGTCGTACTGCGCGAACACGTCGTAGCAGTCCTGCTCGCGTGCTGCGCCGGCGAGATAAGTGTTAAAGAGATAGTCGTGCATATAGTCGGCACCGGCGGTGAGCATCGCTGTCTCGCCGAACGAGTGATTGTAGAGCAGTCGGACCGTGTTCTGCACGTTGCTGTAGTCGCGTATGTCGAGGTGGCGCAGCTGCTGATAGTCCGACTTGTCGTACTGGTCGAAAGCGTAGCTCGCCTGCAGGTTGTCGTCCTTGGTAATCAACCAGTCGAGACGCAGACCGCCAGAGAAGTCACGATAGCGTTCGGGCAGGTTCACGGTGCGTGTTGTCTCGCGGAAGAAGTAGCCGGCACGTGCTCCGAGGCTCAGTCGGTCGGAGGGTCGCCATGTCAGTTTGTCCTTGAAGTCGACGGTGCGCTCGCCGTAGATGGTGGAGATGACACGTGTCACGGGGGTGGCGGCACTCGTCACGTTGTAGTTGTCCTTGTTGTGATAGTTAGCACTGAACGCATTTCTCCAGTGCTTCGAGCTGAGTCCGAACACGCCACCGTAGCGTTGGTCGTTGTGCTTGGCGTAGCGTGCGTTCAGGTTCAGGGTCCACGGCTCGGTGGCGTTCTTTGTGATGATGTTCACCACGCCGCCCGCAGCACTGCTGCCGTACAACGCCGACGATGCGCCTTTCACAATCTCGATACGCTCCACGCCAGCCATAAGCAGACGCGAGAAGTCGACATCGTCCATCGACTCGCCTGCGAGACGCTCGCCGTCTACGAGGAAGAGGATGCCCTGTCCGCCGAATCCGGCGAAGTTGAGGTGGGTCTGCTGGTTCATCGAGTAGGAGAACTCCACGCCGGGCAACTCCTGCTGCAGGAGGTCCTGCACGTTCGTGGCATCGGTGCGGGCAATGTCGCGCGACGTGATGACACGTGTCTGTATAGGTGTGTCCTTCAGAAACTTCGGTGTGCGTGTGCCGGTCACCACCACTTCCTCCAGCTCGTAATGGCGAAAGATGGAGTCGAGCTGCACATCGTCGAGTTCTGGGTCTGCCTGCGCCATCGCCGTTTGCGCGGTTGCGAGAAGAGCGAGCGGAAGGAATATTTTCTTTATCATTTATCTTATTGTATTTTTAATTATAGGAGGGTATGGCATCTTGCCATACCCACGCAGTCTTGTGAGTTTCCCACAGATTTCACAGACGGTAGAATGCGTTTTTTCTCCCACAGATTTCACAGATCAGCACAGATGTTAGGGGGCGTGGGTATCCCACGGAATGTACTCTTGCTGTGGAAGGATGCAGTGACTGTTTGGTTGGTGCAGTGGAGACCACTGCACCCCCTGGGAGGGTGCGTGGGTATGGCGGGATGCATTTGTTCTCCCACGGATGTCACAGATCAGCACAGATGTTAGGGTGCGCTGTTATCCCACGGAATTCGCAGAATTCACAGAAGCTGGTTGCGTATGTGCAAATCTCAACATCTCAACACCCTAACATCTCAACACCACAACACCTCACCACCACAACTCCCTAATACGGATACTTATAGTTAATGGTCAGGAAGCACTTTTTGCCTTCGGGCGATATGTAGTTGGCGAGCTGCAGAGCGGCATAGGTGCCGTCAGCGAGTCGCAGGATGAAGACATGCTTTTTGTGGATGTAGTCGGGGGGCACGTTAAACTTGAACTCAAGCCACGACGAGAGCACCTTATTAATATTGATGCCCTGCGACGGCACGAGACTGAGCAGCATCTGCTCCTGACTGCTCCACACTTCGTTCTCGCTCCACTCGTCGGCTGCGAACTCCTTGTTGGCGAATTCGGCACTCGACGCGGGCAGCTGGTCGAAGGAGGTGTACTGCGTCTTGTAGACTGCGCCTCCGTTTGTGCGCACGTTGTTGCGGTGCACGGCGAAGCTCCACTCCTCGGGGTCTTGCTGCGCATCGGTCTCGGTGAACTGGCGGAACTCGTTGTTCTGTATGCCTGCGCCCCAAACGTCGAACCAGTACAGATACAGCCCCGAACGTCCGTCCCCCTTGCCCTCACTGAGCGTGAAAGGTATCGGGTGCTTCTCGAACTCGCTCTGAGCCTTAAGCAGAGCGTCCTCGTCGCCCTCCTCTGCAAGCCGCTGCAGACGTGGCAGATCGACATAATACCAGTCGGTCCAGCTCGTAGCGTCGATAACGAGCTGTCCTTTCGCCGGCACGACGGGCTTCGGCTGGTCGTATATATCATCAAAAATGCCGTTGCAGGCTGTGAGCATGTGTATGCTCACAGTTGCAACAGCAAGTAAAATGGCTTTTTTAATCATTATACTATTTTCTCAAATACTTCTTACCATTGACTATAACAATTCCTTTATAGTTGTTGTCCACACGCTGGCCTGCAAGGTTGTACTGCTGAGACGATGTGGTGTTGAAATCGTGAGACGGCGTTGTGGTGATGTCGTTTATTGAGGTTGTTGCACCGCTGAACACCGACACGATGCCGAATGGCATTGCGCCCATCTGGAAGGTGTTTACGATAGAGCTGACGTTGCTGCCTTCGTACTTCACGAGGATATTGTTGGGCTTCTCTGCGGCGAACTCGTAGTCCTTGTCCATAGTTGTCTTGCCATTCTTAACGGCAGTGAAGTGGAACATAAGTCCGTCGTTCTTATAGTCGCGGTAGTAGCCGCCCTGAGCCTCGTCGTAAACGAGTCCCTTCACGGTGTATGTGCCGAGTGTGAGGTCGCCCATGATGGTTTTTGCGAGCGAATAGGTCGGAACGGTAACATCCAACTTGTCGGTCTCGCCGTCCTTGTATTTACGCAGCTCGTATGTAACATTGTCGTTGTTGTATGTGAACTGTCCGCCTACTGTAACGACGATGGGGTTAGACACCGCCTTAACGTAGTAGCCTTTCACGGTGTATGTCATAGGGAACGGCATCTTGCCATACTGGAACACTACTGTAAGCATGAGCGAGTTGTCAGCCATGTTGTATGTGCCCGAAAGCGATGAGCCGGTGATATTTTTCTCTTCTCCGTCCACTGTCACCTTTGCGCTGAAAGTCTGGTCGGCAAACGTAACGACATGGTTCTCGCCCAACGTGAATTTAGCACCGCTGATGGTGAACGATGGTATTGTCTTCATACCCTTCATGGCAGGCAGAGTGATGTTGCCCGACTCCATGCCGTTCATTGCGAACAAGATTGTATCACTGGGGGTATCGTTGCTCATTGTTGAGACTTTCATATTCGATGCACCTACAAACTTCATTGGTCCGTGCATTTGTGCCATGATTGTTGTTGCTGTGAGAACAGCGAACAAGAGAGTAAAAATTCTTTTCATAAAAAGAGTTGTTATTATTTTTGATTTTTAATGTTATTATATATTGTCTTTTACTATTGCTGTATATTATATAATGTATAAACCATGCCGATTACTTCGCGTCAGCCTCAGCATCCTTCACGTTATACATCCAGCAGCCCACGATGAGCACTACGAAGATGGCGAGCACTGCGCTCATCTCCACCACATGATTCATCGGGTCGACCCATATCTCCTTGAAGAGTCCGTTGCGTGCAATCACCTCCACGAAGGTCCAGAACACGATAACCGTAGCGTAAGCCATGCGCAGGTTGCGTCCCCACTGCTTTATGTAGAGTTGCTTCTTGAACATCAGCACCGAACCGAAGAGGCAGATGGCTGCAATGGCGTAGGTCACGGGGTGATGGTCGCCGAGGAATACGGGGTCGTAACAGAACATAAGCAGCATGTAGAGTCCCCACATCATGATGTTCCACTCCATGAACATCACTACGCTCGGATGATACGCCATAGGCCGCAACTCCACCTTTTCGTTTATTCCGCAATGCCGCTGTACCCAGCGGATGAACAGACAGCCGGTGCGGGTGCAGAAGATGTACATCACTACGAACATCATCCACATGCCGAAGGTGGCAGGCATGATGAGATACTCCGGTCGGGAGCCGCGTATCGCCTTAAGGTCGGCACGCGAGAAATCTTCGAGCGGTGTGCCGTTGATTGTGAACGTATGGTTGACACCAACACCATTGACGTATTCCGTAACAGTCTGCACAACGCCGTTGCCTACAAGATCGCAATGTACACCAAAGCGCTGAGCGAAGTAAGCGAAAAGAAACTCCACCCAACCGGTCCAGAAAAGCAAGGCTCCGGTGAGTCCGAAGCAGGTCTGGCGTGTGTCGCCTTTCACGAACACACCGGCTATGGTGATTACGAGTCCTACAAAGCCCATCAAGAACGCCGAATAGTGAAGCGTTGTCGGCTCGAGGAAGTGCTCCATCAGAATCATAAGTGCGTGCCCTAACGGCATCAGAAGAAGTACTATAAGCAACGACCCGATGGTCTTGCCAAGATATTTCTTTTTCATTGTCGTTGAGTATTTTTATTTTACGGTTGCAAAATTAAGCATAATCAGCGAATTATGAAATACCTATTTTTAATGATTTTGCCTAACAGACAGTAAAATACATAAAAAAACGTCATACAGGAAGAAGTTGTTTTAATGATTTTCTATAACTTTGCACTCATCAAGAACGATGCAACACATCTACAATACGATGTGTTACGTATATTATTAATTATAATAAAGTGAAAGACATGAAAAAGATTAGAGCAGCCGTAGTGGGATACGGCAACATCGGTCAGTATGCGATTCAGGCGCTTGAGGCTGCCGACGACTTTGAGATTGCAGGTGTGGTGCGCCGTCACGGTGCCGAGAACAAGCCTGCCGAACTGGCACAGTACGAGGTTGTGAAGGACATCCGCGAGCTGAAAGACGTGGACGTAGCTATCCTCGCTACTCCTACACGCTCGTGCGAGGAGTACGCAAAGCAGATCTCAGCACTCGGCATCAACACCGTAGACAGCTTCGACATACATACTTCTATCGTCGACTACCGTCGCACTCTCTCTGAGGAGTGCAAGAAGAACGGCACGGTGAGCGTAATCGCTGCCGGTTGGGACCCGGGTTCCGACTCTATCGTGCGCACTCTGATGCAGAGCCTCGCACCGAAGGGACTCAGCTACACCAACTTCGGACCCGGTATGTCGATGGGTCACAGCGTATGCGTGCGCTCTAAGGAGGGCGTAAAGGATGCTCTGTCTATGACCATACCGAAGGGCGAGGGTTTGCACCGCCGCATGGTGTACGTAGAACTCGAGGAGGGAGCGAAGCTCGAGGACGTTACGGCGGCTATCAAGGCTGACCCCTACTTCTCTAACGACGAGACCCACGTGTTCGCTGTGCCGTCGGTTGATGCCGTGCGCGATATGGGTCACGGCGTGCATCTCACACGCAAGGGCGTGAGCGGCAAGACACAGAACCAGCGCATGGAGTTCAGCATGAGCATCAACAACCCTGCGCTCACCGGTCAGGTGCTCGTCAACGTGGCTCGCGCTACAATGCGCCAGCAGCCGGGCTGCTACACAATGGTCGAAATTCCGGTTATAGACATGCTCGCCGGCGAGCGTGAGGACCTCATCGCTCACCTCGTATAGACGCAATGCAGAACAAACGCGTACTGATTGCCCACCTCGCCATTCTCTCCGCCTGCGCCATCTGGGGTCTCATGGCTCCCATCGGCAAGGACGCGATGCTCAGCGGGGTGGACAATCTGAATATGGTATATCTGCGTGCCTTAGGCGGAGCGGTGTTCTTCTGGATAACATCGCTCTTCACCAAGCACGAGCATGTGCCGCTTAAGGACATCTTCGTGCTCTGCGGAGCCGGCGTGTTCGGACTCGTGTGCAACCAGTGTTGCTTCACCATCGGTCTGAGCATCACCACCCCGTCCAACGCCGCCATCGTAACCACATCGCTGCCTATCTTCGCAATGATATTCGCAGCGCTCATTCTGAAGGAACCCATCACGGGGCGCAAAGCGTTGGGCGTGGGCGTAGGCTGCTCGGGTGCCGTCATCCTGATAGCCAGCACCGCCGTAGCCAACGACTCGCGCATCGGCGACATACGCGGCGACCTACTGTGCGTGGCTGCGCAGATGTCGTTTGCGCTCTACCTCTCGCTCTATCGCAGCATTCTGAAACGCTACAGTCCGATAACCATGAGCAAGTGGATGTTCACGTGGGCTACGATTCTGCTCACGCCGTTCCTCGGCTCGCACGCCGCGTCTACCGACTGGCAGGCTGTCAGCCTCAAGACATGGCTCGAAACGGGCTTCGTGGTATTCTTCGGCACCTACATCGCCTACCTGTGTATGCAGACGGCACAACGCACGCTGCGCCCCACCGTGGTGAGCATCTACAACTATATGCAGCCCGTGGTGGCGGTATCGGTGAGCATAGCCTGCGGCATGTGCCTCTTCACGTGGAAGCAAGCCGTTGCAGTAGTGCTCGTCTTCAGTGGCGTATGGCTCGTAATCAAGTCGAAATCGCGAAGGGATATGGAGTTGAAGCACTGCTAAAACCATCCGCGTCGGTCGATACGGACATCTGCGCCGACCGATACGGACATCTGCGCCGACCGATACGGACATCCGCGCCGACCGATACGGACAATTGCACCAAATCAATTTTCTGATTTACTTGCTCTTTCTATATCCCTTGTTTCTTCTTTAGCCTCTGTCACAGCCATTTTGATGACCATGCCAATAAAACCAATGACAGCTAATCCTATTACTCCTAAAATTATTTTCCACCACATTACTTTTCTAATTTTAAGATGTTTATGATGTTCTGTATATTCATAAAGAATGAGCCTATCACTTGAACTTAGCCCCGATAAACTGCGGCACCTTCCACATCATCTTCTCCAACTTTGTCAATGTAGGATTCATGCCGTGCGACTGATACATTCTGATATCCTCCTTCCACATCTGCTTCCTTCGAGCGGAGTCCGTACTCAGTCCGCCCATGCGCATCCTCACGATATATTCATGCAGATAAGTGACGCTCAACTCGCCGCCAAGCAGATAGCGGAAGAGGAAGTCCGAGTCGGCGGCTATCTTATAGCTCTCGTTATACAGTCCCTTGCGCTCTATGGCGCTGCGCTTGATATAGCAAGTGGGATGGAGCGGCAACCAACCGTGACGAACTTTCCACAGACGATAGTCGCCACCAATCCAGTTGCGCACCACCTTATCCGTGTTCTCGGCATTCACAAACAATCCGTCACCATACAAAAAATCGGCATGAGTTTCCTCAAACCGCTTCACTATATTGGATACAGTCTGAGGAGAATACAGAAAATCGTCCGAATGTACCAGACCGATGACATCGCCAGTAGCAGCCCGGATGCCCTTGTTGATAGCCTCGTACATGCCATGGTCAGGCTCAGAGATTATCTTACTTATCCTGTCCTTATACTCATTGATGATTGAGAGCGAACCGTCCTTAGAAGCACCATCCACCACGATATACTCAATGTCAGGATAATCCTGCGCCAACACACTCTCTATACAACCGCGTATAGTCTTCTCACGGTTGTAACTTGATGTTATAATCGAAACTTTCATATAGTTGTCTGCTTATTTCATATAAGTATCTATGAGATATTCCTTTATCTTTTCCTTGTCAAATCCGAAGCGTTTCTTCAGTTCGAAAATCTTGGCATCCACAAGGAAGCGGTAGGAGAAGCCCTGGAGGAAATGCCAGATGAAACCCTCCTTGCCGTCGAGGAAACCAGCCTTCAACACATAGCGGATCATGAAATTGATGAATGGGCGCATGAATAGCGGTGCCTTGATGTATTTCACCTTCAGCCAGCGCTTGCGCTGCTCCTCTGTTCCGAAGAACTTCGGCACTACTTCCAGTGCCGACGCATCCAGTCCATATTCCATCATCAGCATGTCTGCCATCTCACGCGTGGCATAGCCGTTGTGCTTCTCCATCCACCATGTCAGATTGTTGAGATTGGCATCCACCTGGTCGCCTTGCTCTACGGTGACGGCACGTCCGTCAAAGATGCGGATATGCTCGTCCATCCAGCGGTTCTCACACTCACCGTGACCTCTGCGCCATACCTTCAAATGATAGCTCGGATACCAACCGCCGTGCATCAGCGGACGCCCCATGAAGTCGATGCGCTTACGAACATAAATACCGTTCACGTCGTCTCCACACTCGCTTATAGCCTTCTTTACGTTTTGTCCGAGTCCTTTGTCCAAAAACTCGTCAGCATCAATACGCCATACCCAGTCAGCAGTTATCGGACAATTGTGTAATCCCCAATTAAACTGCGTGGCATAGTTCTTCCACGGATGCTCATACACCTTGGCACCTAATGATTCGGCAATCGCTTTCGTGTTGTCCTTGCTGTAGCAGTCAATCACGAACACCTCCTCACATACTCCCTGCAGCGACCTTATGCATCGCTCTATATGCTTCTCCTCATCCTTTGTCAGGATGATAGCAGCTATTGTATTTCCCATAAAAGTTATATCTTGATTTTGTTTTCCCGAGTTGCAGGAAAACGACATTAGAATTTCTGTTTCAGCGTGATACCTATCCTTCGTGGTATCAAGCAAATTATATCTTTTGGAGCCAACCAGAAGAACTTTACACAATGACGTAACGCTCTTGTGGCAGTCTCCATGCTTTTCTTTTTCCCTGTTGTATGATTCCGGTAAGCCTTCCTGCCGAAGTTTCCGCTCTCCATCACGGCAGCCATGAGCTTGTTGGCATACCGTTCGTCGCAACGGTTATATACAAAGAAGTTGTCAAACCAATCCAATCCAAGATACCGCCTCATCATAGCGAGCATGGCTCGGAATGCTTTCATATAGCCGATACCGTCCAAGGCAGTCATCAGCCTTCCGACATCTATCTTGTCCCTATAAGCATTCAAGAGCACTGCCAAGTCCAAGGTCTGGCGCAAGCCAACACCCTCCACGAGCAGATGGTTAAACCAATGCTTAAAAACCACGATTAGATCTTCTGTCGGCGGCAATACGCTGACCTCGGTTTCATTGCCGTCGGAGTCGCATACCGTGAACGAATCCGTATGCTCCGCCATAGCCTCGTCAATCATCCTGTCGAAGCAGTGCTGATGCCGATGGCTGCCGAAGGTCTCAATCTGATAGTGCATCTCGAAGCGGATGCCCTGCCAGTCAAAACTGTAGTGTTTGTCCACATTCTCCTTGTCCATCACCACATGCAGCCCACGCTCTATCACCTCCACCGCCCGCAGGAAATCCCTCTGCGGAACATAGAAGTCCACGTCGCCCATCGTTCTGGCAAACGGTTCGGGATAACATCTCGCCACAGCCAGTCCCTTGAACACCACATAGGCGATGCCGTTCTCCTTCATCAGTCGGGCGAAGCGCCCCACGGCATCCTCAAACCTACGCTGGTTCTGTTTGTGCGCCATGGTCTGCTGCATAAGCCTCATCACAACCTCCCCTCTGCCTTCCGCCGCACCTCCGGCAATCACAATCCGGTTCCTCATTGCGGCATTAGCCACCAGTCCCGTAACGGCATGTTCTCTGGCGAGGCGCATAACGGCATTCAGTCCGGCAACAGACAATTCCATCTTCTCCGTCCCGTCCTCTCCCGTTATCTCTCTCCTCAGTATCTCCAGCAGGGTTTTCTCCATCTCGTTAAAATGAGAGTCCATCAATTTTAAAACGCAAAAATAAGCAATAAGACGAATTATACTTTAAACAGTTTCTTCACCACCATATCTTCCTTGCCAAAGATTTGGGAGAAACCTTGTGCAAGTACTTTCAGCACATACGCAACACCAAATATCATTAGATACATCACTGGAATATTAAGTGGAAACATGAAATTCATCCAGTCTGTAAACAACGCATACTGCACGAGATAAATCTCTAATGTTAAGGATGAAATGAAATACACCACGTTTCCAAATAACGCCTTGTCGAACACTTTTATCATCTTCTCACAACTACAGAACATGAAGAAGAAGTATATCGCTAACAGCAATGGTATCAACGATACCATCTGGAAATGACAGTACAAAGGACCGAGCTTGTATGCTGCCATGCAGGCATAATACAAAATAATGGAAATTAAAAACAATGAGAAAGACCGCGTAACACTCAATTCCTCATTCCTAACTTCTAACTCCTCTTTATTTTTACCCCCCCAACGCACATTCTACGCAATCCGCCAAATATCATTTCATTATCGGACTTGCGAAGGTCGAGGGCAGTTATTGCACCCAAGAGCATGAACATAAAATAATATATCCGCATGAACGAGACCTGCGCATACATCACAGACCGCTCCATATCAAGAACAAAGAAACTCAACGCGGTTATTATCAGCAAAGAACCAACAAACACCGCCTTCATATACTTCATCAGATACCTGCGAATTACATAGAATATGGCATAATACACCATTATGCAAGGGATAAACCAATACTTGGGAGTGGTAATCAAGTCCGTCACATACCATGTCCAACCGAACACCACAGCCGACAGCAAGGCCCACATAATGATTGAAGGATAAATACGGCTTACTCTACGCTTATACCAGTTCAAGAAACCGCCGTCCCTACCAAGAAACAGCGTAAAACCCGAACAGAAGAAAAACAGTCCGTCACCAATCGCACCACCTGTCACCAAACCACCAAATTTAGGGAATAGCAGTCCCATATGCGAATAGGTAATTAGTAAAGCTGCAAAAAACTTGAACAACACTATCGCCTTGTTTCTCCCCTCTAAATCATAAATCTTATTCATTTTTCAAATCTCTCTTCTTTATAACCTTCGCAGGATTGCCACCCACGACAGTCCAAGGTTCAACGTTCTTGTATACCGAAGCCGTGGCACCAACCACGGCATTCTCTCCAATCTCCACTCCCATGCCGATGAACGCACGACTACCTATCCACGCCCCACGGCGCAAGACTATCGAGGCCGTTATAAGACCACTATCCGCCGTATTAGCGTGATTGACATCATGCCCTGCAGTGCAGAGATATGAGTACTGCGATACGATGGCATCATCCTCCAACACCACCAAGTCCTGGTTATAGCATATCACCTCAGGGCCGAGACACGCCCTGTGTCCCATCCTCAACATCCATGGTGCCCACACCTTCACCGAGGCATACACATTAGCATCCCATTCCACTTCAGCCCCGAACATTCGCAACAACAGCAACCGCCACTTGCGGAACACGGGAGTGATAAAAGGACGGAACAGCAAGGCAGCCATGACATTCCACACCACCCTCTTCAACTTGATACCCAAGGACACACGCCCCGGAGTATGACGTTCTAAATTCATAACTAAAAATCGATTTATCTATTCGTTCTCTATTACCTCAATACCCATTCGTGAGATTAGGGATAAGTGTCTCATACACCTCCATCATTTCTTTTGCCATTACGTGGGCTGAATATTTCTCCTCTATCAGTCTTCTTCCGTTGCGCCCCATCGCTTCGAGTTCTCCATCCGATAATGCTAAGAACTTGCGCAGCGCTTCCACCAGTGGCTGCGTACCAATCTCTATCCATGCACCGCTGTTTGTATCGTTAAGGTCATTCCATGGAGTGCCAACAGTAGTGATGACAGGCGTGCCTGAAGCAAGACTCTCTGCAATGGCAAGACCGAAATTCTCGGAGTGAGTGGGCAGTACGAAGAAGTCGGAAGACTGGAACAGGCGCCACTTCTCTTCACCATACACGCCGCCGATAAGCTGCACGATATTCTGCAAACCATTATCCTCAATCATCCTCTTCATTTCAGTCACATAGTCGGCATCGCCCTCACCAGCCACCAATATCTTGTAACCCTGAAGTTCTGAGCGCAATGCCGCTGCCGCCTCAATGAGGAAGTTAATACCCTTCTTCACATGCACACGAGAGAGGAACAATATCAGGCGAGTCTTCTTCCAAGACTTCTTCATTTCAATGCCGTCAGCATCAATGCCGAGCCTAACCACCTTGATGTTCTTGTTATAGCCCAACTTCAGGAGGTTGTCGCGCTCACTCTCCGCCGTAGACTGAATGCAGTCCGCCTTCCTCACCGCAGCCTTCTGATAAAGCAGCAGAGCGGGCACCTTGCGCGTCCAGTAGTGACGCTTTATGATCCAAGGCTCCAACATGCCATGCGGAGTCAGCACCACCTTGTATCCATGCTTCTGCGCTATACGCTGCACAGCGGCACAAGCCGGCATCCAACAGCAGTTCACATGCACGATATCGGGCCTCACCTCCTCCATCATCTCAGCGACTCTCTTCCGCCAAGCCCCTTTAAAGGGATTATACTCCGGCACATAATGCACCGTGCAATTCTCCATCGCCAACGGGTTCTCCGAGGCATGTGTAATGATATGCACCTCTGCCAACTCGCCAAGCCCTTTGGCAAGCATCTGCATATAGGTAGAAGTACCGCCCGCCGTGCGGTCGATACTCGGGATATAGTGAACGATTTTCATTTTAATTAAAAGATTTATCATCTTCCCCCTGTGCAAACATCATACACTCTGGGAAGATACTTTCTGAATAGTAATCCAGTAAATACGGCGCAAACCGTGAATATCCAAGGAGAAATGAGATAAGAAGTCAGATACCACAATTCATTATTGCCCAATACGACGACTATCAATTTGCGGACGATATTGAGTGTAGGCTCATGGAAGAGATAAATGAAAAAAGTAAACTGACAAGCAATGCCAAGCCATTTATGATGTGATAGACAGAATTTATTTTCTACAAAAGCATCATATAATCCCCAAATTCCAATAATTCCAAGCATGATGATTGGAATACGCAATAAGTTCCATTCTAACATGTCAGGAGATAACAATTGCACTATTGATATAATCAAGAACAATCCAAATATTGCTACTTTAATTCTACCACTTACCCCCCCCATTTCAATTTTTGCCTTAGTCAGTTGTCCACCTAAGACGAACCAAAACAGAGAATAGAAAGGAACATGAGGCACATCAAAATATGTCAGCACGAATACGACTGCAACAAATCCCCATTTCAGATGTTTCAGACACAGATACCACAATGGAGATGTCGCAACAATCAATATCAAATCACGCAAGAACCATAGCTGGAAAGCACAAGGAGACCCGTTTCCTGCATCATAGAATATAGAACGAAGAATTTCTCCTACCGGCTTTGAAAACAGAGGCATTACCGAACTGTTCATATATTTTGACACACCTGGCAACACCGCCATAAGCACGCCAAAGCCAACAAAGAACAGACACCCTATGATATAAGGTACAACCAACGTCCCCACCCTCTTCCTCATCTTACCATAGATAGAAGCCATCCCATCCGGCACTTTCAGAAAGAACAGGTAGCCAGAAATCACATAGAACAACGGTACGGCACACCGCCCCATCATCCCCGATATGAACTCCTGCACTCTGTCATTCATCAACATCCCCTTTATCTCATCTGCATGAAAGCCAGAATGAATGTAGAGAACGAAGATAATAGAAATTAATGATAGAATTCGTAGTTTGTCACTAAGATATTGAGTCATACTTACCTTGTAATTTTCAATTGTATATAAAAATCATTATTGTTAATCAATAAACCATCGTTTGGGGATATTTCTTTATCGAAAATGGACTATTTCAAGCAGTCTATTTGTCTTTATATGCATTACCCCATATAGATTTTACTACGCAATCAGGCAAAATGTTCAATACATATAAATAACACCAATAGGCGCAAGCATTAAACAAACCATAATGTTTTTTTCTGAAGTAGAAATTAATAGCAGGAGGAGAACCGAGTGGAGATTTTAACTTTTTAAATCTTTGTCTTAGTGAAACGCCCCATTTACGAACTCTGCAAAAATCATTTGAATAACCTGCTGCTATAGGTCTTCTTGTTGTATAAATATTTATTCCATTCTCTATAGCAGTCAACCCGTAATCGACATCTCCTAAATCATGATGTAATTTTGGATCCATAATACCAATCTTATCAACAACAGATTTAGGAACCAACACAACATTACCGTTCATATGTGTAACCTTTTGAGGCAATCCATTAGCTTGTATTAATGTCTTGTTCTCATCACTGCCTCCATACAATATCGTAGTTTTTTCGAAGTTCTCTATAAGACCTGTTATTATACAATCACCACCTTTCTGTTTATAGCATTCCAATAATTCTTCAAAGAAAAACGGATACAGTTCTATATCATCATTGAGCCATAGGTAATAGTCATATTTACCTTTAACAGCTTCTTTCCAAGCAGTATACATACCTCTGCTCCAAAAAAGATTGCCCGTACCAGATATGACTTTCACTTTTGGGAAACATTGATGAAGCATATCTCTTGTTCCATCTGTAGAACCATCATCCGTTATATATACGTCACAATCTGGCAAAATCTTAAATAAAGATTCCAAGCACTTTTGAGTCTTGTTTTTTCGATTAAAACAAGTTAATATTGCTGCTACACTTAACATATTATCACTTACATATAATAATTGACTACTGTTATTTTAAAAGAAATTATTAGTTGCGTATTTAGTTTATTTCCAATAACAAGCACCTTCTACAATTTGAGCATTAGAAGGGGTGTCTTCTTTCAAAGGATAAATCCAATTATCATTAAATAGAGGGCGGTAATTAACGTTAATATCAACACCTGGTCGATAATGTAAAATATCTCCATATTGTTTAACCCATCTATTACCTAAAATACCAAATAACAACTGTGTACCTCCAGCTAAGTGAATAGCTTGCTTACCTATTCTCTTAACATAAGCCGCTAAAGGTAATCCGTAGGCACCACAACCAATAATACAAATATCAAAATCAATTTTTGACATTTCATTTTTCATGTAGTCTAATGCCTCAAACCAACTAGAGAATTGTGATTTACAACCAGCTATTGTTTGAACAGCTTTTAAGGTTTTAAGTTGAAACTCTGGCAGGATATCTTTATCTTTAAAAAGCAATTCACGCTTTGAATATTGAAGTTTTATTGTTTCTTCAAATGGATGAACAACTAAAACTTTCTTACCTTTCAAATATCGTGTCCAAGGACGTTCGACAAAGAAAGGATACAACATTTCTAATTGCACTCGAATTACATCATCTCGTAGAGGCATAAACTTTTCATAATACTGATGACATGCCAGTAAGTCTATTTCCGGTATATCATGTAAGTATATTTCTGAAAATCTTCTTGCAGTATCTTCACAAGGAGGAAAAATACCTGACCAAAGACTCATTATTTTCCAATGATCCTTATTCCACCACGGAGTATGGGTATAATCCGTAATATAATCAATGCACTTTGTAAAGAAAGGTTTCTTACTTTCAATACATAAATAATTATTAATACAATTTATCTCAGTCGTTCCAAATCTTGAAACCATGCATGGTTTGCCAGAACTTAACAACGTGTAGATTTTATCATTAGCAGATTGTCTGTCACAATCACACTCTGGATTCAAAAAATGCTTATGTAATGATATACGATATGCATGTTTTAAACCTCTTATTAAATAATCTCTAAACTCCATTTTAATGTTTTATAAAAGGTATACGTTTTATTATAAATAAAAATAAGATAAAAAAGAAAAGGCTTTCCCAATAAGTCCTAAATATCCATCTAAATTCCCATTGATAATAATGTCTATCAGAAAACCAATAAACAAATGTTGATACATTAAATATAAAAAACAAAGAGAATTTAATTCTTCCTTTATAGAACAACACTGTTGCATCCAACAAATAAAATAAGACTAAATATATTGGAATTAAGACCAAAAGATATCCCCATCCCCAAAGGGAAAGTCCTAGTCCTTGCAACGTACCTATTTTTACTCCTCCCAATCCTGCGCCAGAAACAGAAAGAGAATATAATTTATCTGTAAGACTATATTGTCTTAAAGTCTTATCATCTTCAACCTTAAGAAATTTCTTAATAATGCCCGGAAAGCTATCAATTACTTTTTCATGAAGCGTTTCTCTCATTATAGGATTATTAAAGCCTACCCTATCGGCATGAAACAGGGTCTCATCAAGTATTTTTAATGAACAAAAACGGTTTAAAATATGGTTAGATAAATATTCTTCGTCCCAATTTAATGTATTTTTGTTCAAGTAATTATCTGTATCATCTTTAATATTAATATTTGACATGGTTTCTGTCAATACTTCAATACCACTTTTTCCATTACGATCACCTCGACTTAAAAGCATTGCTTTAGATATATCCATAAATGGACCCGTAAAAAAATATGCCATAAAACCATATATTAATATGTTTTTTACGGTAAATATTTGCTTCAAGTTCAGAGGATAAAAAAGATCATAAACAACAAATAAAAATAAGCCTGCAGAAAAACATGATATAGCATCTGTACGCATATTGGTTGCTAATCCCGTTACAAAAACCATAACAACAACTAGTATTATTAATTTATTATTAGGTTCATATTGCCGTTTTATCACATCAAACTTCTTCATATAAAAAATCAAAACAATAGAATAGGCTGAGCCCATAATAAATCCTATTATTCTTAATAAAATAGGAATATCCGATGCACTATTTTCTCCATTTTCGTTATATAGACCATATGATAATATTATATAAATATAAC
>ERZ1026892.133-NODE-133-length-35718-cov-13.672378_pt1 | contig 35718 bp, 26 predicted proteins | sample MGYA00380176_ERZ1026892 | MGnify/ENA primary metagenome ERZ1026892 (study PRJEB33269, sample SAMEA4719812) | human gut metagenome | biome: human-associated habitat; feature: organic feature; material: feces | place: Cameroon | collected 2013-10 ... | reverse complement strand
CAGTGGCATGGGTTAAGCCATCGGCCGTTTCATCGCCAATCTGCGACAGCTCGGTCGTCGGGAAGAAACGTGTGAGATCGGCGCTCATGGAGCGATCGAGATTGAGGCCGTCTATCACATACGGATAGGGGATCTCGTGCTGTGACAGGCTGACTTCAATATGGGCGTCGTAATCTTCATATAGCAGCGACAACTGCTCCAACAGGTAGCTGCGGAACAGCGTCGGGTGGGTGATGGTGGTCGTGTAGCAGCCGGAGTGGGTAAAACGGCCAAACGCACGGGTTTTCTGCGCTTTGTGCGCGCAGCCGCTCCAGGAGACCGAGAGCTGGGGATAGACAAATAATCCGTTGGCCCGCGCTTCGGCGCCAGGCAGTGATCGATCCTCAATAAACAGACGGATGGCGTCACGTAATGCATTTACCGATTGATCGTACAGCGCCTGGAGTTGATCCAGCGCCTGCTCAGGGGTCAGACTCACGCCCGTGTTACTCATCGTTCGCTCCTTGTGTCAGGTCTGCAGCTTTCCCGATAGTATGTCAGCGGATGATGAAACAAAAGCGCTAGCCGGCTTCCTTATAACAACTGATTAACCTTTAACCATATTCTTCATGCTCAAAGGGAATAGCAGCGCGGTGGGCGAAAAAAGCTATAATTAACCGATATCTGCCGTGAATGAGGAAAGGGAAATGGGACCTCGTGTAAAACTCTGGTGTGCGTTAATTCTGACAGCGGCTAGCCACAGCGCGCTGGCCGTCACTTATCCGCTTCCGCCGGAGGGAAGCCGTTTGGTCGGCAGTACGCTGAACATCACCGTGCCAGAGAATAACCGGTTGCCGCTGGAGGCGTTCGCTGCCCAGTACGGGCAAGGGCTGAGCAACATGCTGGAAGCTAACCCGGGCGTGGACGTGTTTCTGCCGAAATCGGGATCCTCGCTGGTGATCCCACAGCAGCTGATTTTACCGAACACCATACGGCAGGGGATCGTGGTGAACGTCGCGGAGATGCGGCTTTATTATTATCCACCTGGCAGCAATACCGTTGAAGTACTGCCGATCGGTATTGGTCAGGCTGGACGTGAAACGCCGCGAAACTGGGTGACAGCGGTCGAACGTAAACAGGAGGGGCCGACCTGGACGCCGACGGCGAATACCCGTCGTGAATATGCGAAGCGCGGCGAAAGTTTACCTGCTTTTGTGCCTGCCGGGCCGGATAACCCGATGGGGTTGTATGCCATCTATATTGGGCGGCTTTATGCCATTCATGGCACCAATGCGAATTTCGGTATTGGCCTGCGCGTGAGTCAGGGCTGTATCCGCCTGCGCAACGACGATATTAAATACCTGTTTGATAACGTGCCGGTGGGAACGCGGGTACAGATTATCGATCAGCCGGTGAAATACACCGCCGAGCCGGACGGCAGTCGTTGGGTTGAGGTGCACGAGCCGTTATCGCGCAACCGCACAGAATACGAATCGGATAACAAAGTTCCGTTGCCAATGACGCCTGCTCTGCGTAGTTTTACTGAAGGGCAGGGGGTTGATGTGAATCGCGCAAGATCGGCACTGGAGCGTCGCTCGGGGATGCCGGTGAATATTAGCGTCTCGCACAACACCCTTTAAATTGCACAATGCAGATTGCCAAAGCCCGCGCCGTGCGGGCTTTTTGCTGTCAATTAGCAGGGAGAATGAGATGAGCACCGTCGTAAACTGGGGCGTACTGGGCTATGCCCGAATTGCCAAAAATTCGATTATTCCCGCGATTTCGCGGGCGGATAATGCGCGCCTGTACGGTGTCGCATCGCGTCATCAGGCCGACTTGCCAACCGGCGAATGGGAACAGAGCTACGGTGATTATGCGGCGCTGCTCGCCGATCCGGCCATTCAGGCAGTTTATATTCCGTTGCCGAACTCGCTGCATAAAGAGTGGGTACTTCGGGCGCTCGAAGCGGGCAAGCACGTACTGTGTGAAAAACCGATTGGCCTGACCGCCGCCGAGGCGCAGGAGATGTGCCAGGCGGCGACGCGCCATAATCGCTTGCTGATGGAAGCGTTTATGTATCAGTACACCGACCGTGTACGGGTGATCAAACAGGTACTGGAAAGCGGCGCGCTCGGCGATATTCGACATATTAACGTCTCGTTCCGTTTTCTGCTGGATCGTCCAAATACCATTAAAATGCAGCCAGCGCTGGGCGGCGGGGCGCTGTACGACGTGGGCTGTTATCCGGTGAACTTTATCGGCATGGTGACCGGACGTCTGCCGGTACGCTGCAAAGCGCTGTGCGAAACGGACCAGGGCGTTGATACCAATCTTTCGGCGCTACTCCAGTACGACGATGGGTTGATTGCCAATATTCACTGCGGATTTAACGCATATGGCCGCAATTATGCGGAGATTATCGGCACGAAAGGCATGCTAATTGTCGATAAACCGTTCCTGGACGATGCGGGGGCGCTGCATCTGCATACCGCCGACGGCGTGCGCGAACTGCCGGTTAGCGAATCCGACCGCTATCAGGCGGAGATTCGCCATTTCTCCAGCGCGGTGCTCAACCAGCCTTCGCGGCTGATTCCGCTGGAAGAGACGGTGCGCAATATGCAGGTGCTGGATATGATTCACGCCGCGCTGTAATCCTCCGCTCGCGACGCCGGATGCTGCCGGCGTCGCGTTATCGCGCAAACCGTCGCGCCCCCAGAACGCACAGGATGACGCCGAAACTCACGATGATCATCTGCGGGTTTACCGCCTCGTGAAGAAGTAGGGCAGACAGCGCCAGTCCTAAAAAAGGCTGCAACAGCTGTAGTTGCCCAACGGCGGCAATCCCTCCCGCCGCCAGCCCTTTGTACCAGAAGATAAAACCAATCAGCATGCTGAATAACGAGACATAGCCAACGGCCAGCCATACCGAAGGGGAAAACGCGCCGAACAGGGGCGGGCGAGTGATAAATGCGGCTAAAAGCATTACCGGCAGCGATATCAACAGCGCCCAACCAATGGTCTGCCAACCGCCGAGTTCGCGCGTCAGCTTTGCGCCCTCCGCATAGCCCAGACCGCAGGCCAGCACAGCGCCAAGCATCAGCGCATCGCCAGTCAGAGACAGCGTCGCACTTTGAAAGAGAGCAAAACCCGCAACGAGCAAACTGCCAAGCAGTGAGAATATCCAGAACGCGATGCGTGGTCGCTCACCGCCACGTAGGACGCCGAAAATCGCCGTCGCCAGCGGCAGCAGCAGCCCAATAAAAACAATCGAGTGGGCGGCGGTAACGTAGCGCAAGGCAAGCGCGGTGAGCAGCGGAAAGCCAATAATGACCCCCAGAGATACAATGAGCAACGGCAGGATTTGCCCGCGATGCGGCCTGGGCTGACCAAATCCCTTAAGCAGCGCGACGGCGACCAGCCCCGCGATAGAGGCGCGTAAAAAAGTCAGAAAGAACGGATCCATTTCCAGTACCGCTATTCGCGTCGCCGGCAGCGAGCCGCTAAAAATGATCACCCCCAGCAAACCGTTGAGCCACCCGGAATGCACCTGCTGTTTTGCGCCTACGATATTCATCTCCTGCTCCTTGTCGTTGAGTGATTCTCGCAGCGATGGTAGTTTCTCGTATTCGATACAATCAAATTATTGTCATGGATACATTGTATGAAGGCGCGGTATAAAACGCTGGTTGACGCTTATGCCCTGGCTATCCGCAGCGGGAAACTGGTGGCAGGAAGCCGTTTACCCACGCATCGGCGATTGGCCGCAGAGCATCATATTTCTTTAGCGACGGCGACCCGCGTGTACGCCGAGCTGGAAGCGATGGGGCTCGTGAGCGGTGAAACGGGGCGCGGCACCTTTGTGCGAGAAATCGCATTAGCGATGGGGCACGGTATCGATCAGCAGGCGATCGCCGCAGATGTACTTGATCTTAATTTCAACTATCCGTCGCTGCCGGGGCAGGGCGATCGGCTGCGTGAGGGGCTACGGCAGTTGGCCAACGTTGGGGATATTGAATCGCACCTGCGTTATCAGCCCCACGCGGGAAGGATAGGGGAGAGAGAAATTATTGCCCACCACCTCAATACTCACGGCCTGACCGCACGTGCGGAGAATGTGCTGATTGTTAACGGCGCTCAGCATGGGCTAGCCGTTGCGGTCATGGGGTTGCTGCGTCCCGGCGACGTGGTGGCCGTCGATGCCTTAACCTACCCAGGATTCAAAGCGCTAGCCGCACTGTATCAGCTGGAGCTGCTCGCGATTCCCGTCGGCGATGACGGCCCCGATCTCAATGTGCTCGCGCGTTTATGCCGGATGCGACATGTGCGCGCGGTCTACACCATGCCAACATTGCACAACCCTCTCGGTTGGGTGCTGAGCGCCCGCCAGCGGCAGCGGCTGGCATCCATCGCCCGTCAGCACGACCTGCTGGTGATTGAAGACGCAGCTTACGCCTATCTGGTTACACGTATGCCATCGCCGGTGGCGAGCTATGCGCCGGAAAGAACGGTTTATGTAAGCGGTTTTTCGAAAGATGTTGCCACCGGAATACGCGTGGGGATGGTCGTCTGCCCGGAGGCCTGGCGTCCGGCGCTTGAACGTGCTATTCGGGCAACCACGTGGAATACGCCTTCGTTGATGAGTGCGCTGGTTTGCCAGTGGATTGTTGACGGGACCGTTTCACAACTGGCGAAGCAGAAAAGGCGCGATGCTCGCCAGCGCCAGCTTCTTGCCCGCGAAGTGCTGGGGCCGCTGCCGTGTATCAGCCACCCGGACTCATGGTTTCTTTGGCTACCGCTGGCCGAGGAGAGTCGGGCTGACCGGGTGGCGAAGCAGTTAATGGATAAGCAGATTTTAGTTTCAACCGCTGAACCATTTTGCGTGACGACCCACGTCCCGCAGGCAATTCGCGTGGCGCTAGGTTCGGTCTCGATGGCTCAACTCCGCGTTGCGCTGGCGGCAGTGCGCGAAGCGATTGAATATGAACAGAGTCGGTAGCGGAAAGTCGAAAAGCAAAAAGCCTGCTCGAAAGCAGGCTTTTCTAAATTTGGCTCCTCTGACTGGGATCGCCTTTGCCAGCAAGTGGCTAATAAATAAGCTAAAGCGAAATCCACTCTCTGTCAAGACCACCAGATTGACCACCAATTTTGATCCCCCAAATGACCATGGGCTTTGCCTTCACTGAGAACAACAGAATGATCCCGTCTGTCATATGGATACAGGTCAGCATATTACGCAATGGGGTAGGTGAGCGTCACCAACGTCTGTTCCTGGCACAGGGCTGCTGTTGCAGCCCTGACAACCTTAGACTTCAATCGATTCAGAGATCTCTAACGCATAATCGACTTCAATTCCCAGATAACCATAACATCGGCGTCTCAAAAGCTGGCGCCCCCCTGTTTACAGGCGAATTGATGTCGCACACACTACCGATTATTTTTTCAGGGAAAACGGTGCATTGAGTTACAGGCCCTGTCTCATATTCCTGAATTGAAAATTCGGTAAATCAGTCACCGTTACCATACTGTCAGGCAGATAATTTTCAGGTGTATTATGAAACTGGGATTCATTTTTTCTGACCATTTCATCTGAAAAATAGGCTGGTCATGCAGATACCGTCGGGATCAATTTTACGTCCTTCATCCGTATCGATTGTGATAACGTTGAGACGATAATGATGGGTTAGAACAGAAGTGGCCGTGCCGTAAGAGACAAAAGTACCGATGGCCTGAACGATCGGTTATTACCCCGATTTGCAATCACGGTCATAGTGTTTGTGAAATCCAGTGTGACGGGCCTCTGATCCACGATAAAATTTACAGGAACGCAGCAAACAACCTAGCTACCCGGCATTTGCGCTGCGTTTAAGCGTAATACCCCTTCATGCGTGGCTGGACGTAAAGAGGGGACCCCAGCAGGAATGTGTATAAACCTTCAAATCTGCGTCTGCCAGTGATGTCAGGCGTTCAGTAGACGGATGGGATGTAAAACAGGATTCAGGGTCGAAATGATAACCAACAAACGCATCAGGAGGATAACCAATGTTTGATCCAAAAAAATTCACCACCCCGACCGCCAGGCCGCTTCCCGTCGTCCTGCTTCTGGATATCAGTGGCAGTATGTCCGGAGAGAAAATCGAGAACCTGAATAAGGCCGTCAGGGATATGCTGGATGCCTTTGCGCAGGAAGAGAAAATGGAGACCGAGATCCTTGTTTCCGTCATCACTTTTGGCGATCAGGTTGAGCTGCATGTTCCCTACATCCGGGCTTCTCAGGTGCAGTGGCAGGGGCTGCAGGCAAGCGGAATGACCCCGATGGGAACCGCTCTCGAAATGGCCAAGGACATGATTGAAGACAAGGAGACCACGCCGTCCCGTGCTTACCGGCCGACGATTGTTCTCGTTTCAGACGGGCAGCCTAATGACCGTTGGGAAAGGCCAATGGAGGACTTTATCCTCGAAGGACGCTCTTCCAAATGTGACCGCATGGCAATGGCTATCGGACGTGATGCGGATGAGGCGGTTCTGAAACGTTTTATCGAGGGCACGCCCCATGACCTTTTTTATGCGGAAAACGCCGGGCAGATGCATGAATTTTTCCAGCGAGTGACAATGTCTGTGACCCTGCGTACCCAGTCTCGGAACCCGAACGTGTTACCGGCGTCCATTGAGTTAGATGCGCGCACGAAGTCAAATATTGCTGCGTCAGTCTCTATTGCGAATGATGATCAAGGTTATTGGTAGGGAAGCATAATGGAAAGGAATCAGGAAAATGTGGATTTACCAACACTGATAGCGAATGGCGCACATCATAGTGAAGCTCAGGCAGATGCTTTAGCTGGACAGATAGAGGTTACGCCAGCAGGGGCAAACAAAACTCGCAGAGTTATTGGTTCATTTATTCGTTCTTACAGAGATAAATCGCCTGACCTCTCCAGTAAGGCCTGGCTTAACCTTGAATTCGCTAAATATCCGGATATTTGGCGCACTGAAGAAGAACGCCAACAAGCGGCTAGCGAGATTGTTGAGGAGGTGGCGGTTTTCAGCTCATCTCAGCAAGAATTAGCGGCACATCACAGCAAAGGATTAAGTACCAGCAACTGGCTGGCGGGGAAAGTTGAGCAGGGCGCAACGGCAGGTGGCGTCACCAACTTCGGCGCTTACGCCAAGATAATTGATAGCGCCATCGAGACGGCAAACAAAGCAAACATTGATTTGCTTTACCGGAACGATGGCCAGTTGAACCAGCAGCTTAATCTGGATGGTTTTATTGCTGAACAGCACCATGCTGATACCTTCAACCTTGATGCGGTAGCCAAAGGCAGTGAATACCGTGCTGAAGTGTTAAAACCCAAACCTGGCGGGACATATGGCAAAAATTCGGTAGATGTTGTGATTCGGGATGGCGAGGGGAAAATTGTACGTCGCTATCAGGCTAAATATGGGGCCGATGCGGATGCAACAGACACATTGCTTAAAAAGGGTGATTACCGGGGGCAGCGTAAGTTAGTGCCTGAAGGGCAGTCTGATGACATTCCTGGAAGTACTGAAACAATAGAGATTGATGGCGTTGAATCGAAGCCACTTTCCAAACAGGAAGCCAAAGAGAGGCAACGCAGAGCCCAGGAACAAGCCGAAGCCAAACAATATGACTGGAACGAGACCAGCAGGATCGATATTGCAAAAAATATCGGGAAAAACGCGGGTACTGCGGCTCTTTTGTCTGTGGGATTTCAGGGGGCTCGTATTCTCGGGCGGCGGATCTGGAAGGGAATAACAGGGCAAGAAAATAATAGTGCTGAAGAAGACCTTCAAGAGTTTGTTCAGAGCGCTCTGAAATCGGCGGCGACCTCGGGGCTAAGCGTCGCTGTCACGGGTGCCATGACCGTAGCGGTGAAAAGTGGCTGGTTGGGCACTGTGTTAAAAAATACACCTGCTGGCAGAATTGCCAATGCTGTGTGCATCGGTATTGAAAACGCGAAGGTTCTCTACAAATACGCAACCGGAGAAATCACAGCGGAAGAAGCGCTTGATCAAGCCGGCAGCGTCACATGCAGCCTTGTGGGGGGACTTGTCGGTGGGGCCAAGGGAGCGGGCATAGGTGCTGCACTGGGAACCGTTCTGGGTCCCGTGGGGACTGCTATTGGTGGCGTTGTTGGTGGCGTAGTCGGTGGCATTGCTGGAAGTACCGTTGGTGAAGCGATATATGAAGGTGGAAAGAGAATTGTATCTGCAGTCGTTGATTCCGTTAAATCGATGGGGTCGGCAATAGGCAGTGGTATTTCATCGTTCTGTAGCGGCGTGGCCTCTCTGTTTGGATTTTAAGTATGGATATCAAAGGCATTATTGAGGCTATTCGTTCCGGTGTATCAGGAATTCAGATTCTGGGCCAGGACGTCAATCGAATCGATGAAGAAATCGAGACCGTTGCGACCGTACTGGACTTCAAGGTAAAGGAGTGGAATCTGGGGTATGGTTGGGTTGATTTTAAGACTAAAAGGGCTCTGAAACCGGATCAAAATGCATTACTGTATCAGGATCTAAAAGCCATTGCGGATGACGATCCGACGGGTCGGATTTATGTCATACAGAACGCCTGTTCCGTATTAAAAGATGACATCAGAGCGATTGCCAGACTGCAGCAGGAATTGTTAAGGATCAAGCGTCACTTTAAGGGGCAGGCAGCGATCTTTTTCGTGTCTAAAGAGAGTATAGAATTTCCAGAGCTTGTGGATCTTTTGATCCCTTTCTCTTGCTCTCCTCTTTCGTTAGAGCAAGTGGATGGCATTTTTGACTCTCTCTTACAGGAGTACTCTGTCACTGTTACTACCGCAGTGCGTAATTCCCTTAAATCCATATTTTCAGGTATGGAGCGAGACAGGGTGTTTCAAATATTCGAAACGCTAAAAAATAAATATAAGGCCACATTTCCTCAGGAGTCTGTGGGCGATGCTCTGGCCCTGAAAAAAAGAGAGTTATCTCGCTCCGGTTTGCTGGAGTTGGTCGATAGTCAAATAGATATTAGCCAAATCGGTGGGCTGGAACGGCTCAAAAGCTGGTTACGTAACAAGAAACACATCATTGATGATTTAACGAAAGCGCAGGGTTTGGGCATCTCGGCCCCCAAAGGCGTGCTGTTAGCCGGTATGCCGGGATGTGGAAAATCAATGAGTGCAAAAGCGGTTTCCTCATTATTCAATGTTCCTCTTTTTCGCTTAGACATTGGCTCGCTGATGGGAAAATTTGTGGGTGAGAGTGAAGCAAATATGAAGGCCGCCCTAAAGGTTGCAGAACAAGCGAGCCCTTGTGTGTTGTGGATTGATGAACTTGAAAAAGCTTTTTCAGGCATTAACGGGACCGGGGGAAGCACAGAAATCACAACTCGTCTGTTTGGTTATTTTCTAACCTGGATGCAGGAGAAGCCGGGAGCGGTGTTTGTTGTGGCAACTGCCAATGACATAACCCCTATCCCTCCTGAGCTATTGAGGCGGGGACGGTTTGATGAAATTTTTTATGTTAATTTACCCAGTGAACGTGAGCGAAAACAGATTTTCGCCGTTAAATTAAATCAACTGACCCTTCCCCCTAAAGGGCTCGACCTTGCAGAGCTTGCAACCCTGTCTAAAGGTTTTTCCGGCGCTGATATTGAATGTGTCATCAATGATGCGTTAGAAAGTTTGTTCCGCAGTAATGAGCCTGTTCTGACCCAGCCCCTTATTAAGAAGCACATTGACCTGGTGACACCAATAAGTGTTGTTCTTAAAGAGAAAATTGCGGTCTACCAGACGTTGTTTGAGAAATTGAGTCTCAAAGCCGCCTCCCTTGCAGAGGAAGATCTTGAGAGCATTAACGCACTGAGTGACAGCGATGCAGTGTCGGAAAGAGAAAACGCCGCATCAAATGAATTTATCGCATCTGAAAAACTCATACAGTTAGTGAACGATCAAAGCCCGGTCGTTCGCCAGGCAGCCTTAAAAAACCCTCAATGTCCATTTTCAGGCTTACAGCAAGTCGTAAACAGATATTGCAAATTTGATTTTAGTAAGCCCGGATCCTGGAGTAACAACGAAATAACCAAAAATGAGTTCGAGCTGGCATTGCAGCATCCCAATATGAGTGGTGAGCTCATTCTTGAACTCCATTCAAAGCAACTGATTGATGCGCAAAAGCTTTTATCGCTGGCCCATAAGCTTTCATTTGAGGAGCGAAAAAAAATATTTGAATTGGCAACGATAAAATTACCTCGGTCTGTTACAACAGGTACGGTTCAGAATATCCTTTGCTTTACAGGCAATATTGTTAAATATAACGATATTCTTATTGAGATAGATAACGAGCGAGGTAACACCCAAAAAATCAACGCTTCTGTTGACGGGCTTGTTGTCAAGGTGTGCGTCAAAACCGGTGAAACAATTCATGCAGGTGAACAGATCGTGCAAATACTCGTACCTAAAAGTCAGGGACGTATAAATTGAAAAAATATTTAATGACATGGTACGGAATGACGGATTTCAGGGCCTCTCTCGGACTGGAACAGACAACCGGCCCTGTTCTGGGGGCTTTGCTGGCGGAAGATTACACCGATGTGGTCATCCTGGGGTTTACGCGCCCGGTGAAAATCGAAAGCCACGCGGATGATGTCCAGCCAAAAATTGCCGTGACAGAAGGTGTTGACCCGGCTGCTGCAAGACAGTGTATGGACCTGTTTTCAAATACAGAAGGTGCGCACACGCATTTCAATGAATGGCTAAATAAACAGCTTCAGGCTGCCGGTAAAAAAGTCGATGTACATTTTCAACCCGTGGAGCTGGCACATCTCAATGACACGGAAGGTATCTATGAGGCGGCAACGCAATCCCTGAACGCCGTTGCTGCCTCCGAAGGTGAAAAACTGGTTACGCTCTACCTGAGTCCGGGCACTCCCGTGATGGCATTCGTCTGGGCTTTTGCGGCCCTGAGGTACCCAACGCTAAAGAAACGTCTTATCGCATCTTCTCAGCCGGGCAAATCGCCGGAAAGAATCGTCCTGCCGAACGAGTGGCTGGAATGGCACGGAAGACAGGTCCTGCCAGTCAGTGCGGGATCTGATCGGTATGATGCCATTTTTCACCTGTTCGGCGAACAGCGGATCCCTAACCTGCTTGGTGTACTCCAGTTTTCAAGCCGGAAGCATATCTTCGTGAATTCTGCCCAGTTTCCTGCCGATGTCATGAAACCGTTTCTTGGCGAAGCAGAATACGGTGAAATTGCGGTGGACCCGTATGATCCTGACAATGTCCGGTCCACCATTCTGGAGCAGATTGCGGACATGCCTGCTGAGGCGAAGATCGGCTTTAACTTAACGGGTGGCACCAAGTTGATGTATGCCGGGGCCCTTGCCGCCTGTCGCAAGGTGAATGCAACACCATTTTATTTTGATTTTTCAAAGAAGCAGGTGATCAATCTAAATAGCTTCACTAAAAGTGAGATTGTTTCAATTGATTCGGTAGAAACATTCCTGAAGTTGAATGGTGATGGATTAACCATCTCTAAGCCCGGTCTGACTGAACACGATATTTCTCGCGAGATGATTACGGCTTCTCAGTTAATTTGGGAAAATCGTAAGTTAATGGTTTCTAAGTATCGCGAACTGAAATCTTATCTCGAAGAGAAATCATTCAAATGTTGGGGTAATGACTTCTACGCAGAGCTGACAATAGAAAAACAAGGAAAACTGACCATCGGGGGTCAGTCGTTTGTGTTTGATGATTGTCCGGATTTTATGGAATTTCTCCTGGGGAAATGGTTAGAGGTGTATGTCTTTAGTGTGTTAATGCCGTTAAAGGAATCGGCCGTACTGAAAGATATACGCCTTGGGCTTGAGGTATCCGTTGAGGACGTTGATTCGAACGATAACTTTAAGTCCTATCATGATGGGTTTAAGGAAAAAACAGGTTATCAAGAATTTGATGTTATCTGTACCGACGGATACGCTTTATTTGTTATTGAATGTAAAAGTGGGAAAGTTGAAGCACACCATATTTCGAAGCTTAGCGAAATTACCAAGCATTTTGGTGGGGTGAAAGGCAATGGGGTTATGATTTCAGCATTTCGTCCCTCACATCCTGTGGTCAAGCAAAAATCAGATGACCAGACGAATGTAAACTGGTTTTTTGGGGAGCATGCGTCAGACCGCTTGTTGAAGTTTTTTGAGAGTAATTAAAATGGATATATATTTTATTTTCGATACTTCAGGAAGCATGGATGAAATGGGGAAAATTCATCTTCAACGGAATTTAGCCCGTTATGCAATTCAAATGCCTGGCCTGGCTCAGGAAAAATGTACGGATTTCGTCATCCGTTTATATCAGTGGCATCAGGATATTTCCGAGGTCACGCTGCAAAGCGATGGGGATATTCCATCCTTAACCGCAAAAGGCTCCTCGAGCCTTGCTGAGCTCTCTGATTTTTTATTCCAACATGTTTATAAGAGCGGGGTGGCAAGAGTTCTCATTCTGTCTGATGGCAATTTCCCCAGTTCAGATACCATCAACTTTCAAAACCAGCTTTGCACCTTCCCCGACTTCATTATCCGGACTGTTGCAGTCGGCGCTGATGCTGACCTGTTGAAGTTGCGGAAACTGTCTACAAACAACACCGTTTACCTTCCGGAGAATATCGCTTCAGCGATGAACAGCACTCTCTTTGGCTCTGATGAGCCGGTGACCGCTCCGGTATCCGCAGCCCAGATACAGCACTCCGCACCCGCTGAAACAGTTGAGCCTGAGGAGGACTGGGATGCGTGATCCACTCTGGAACAGCTGGGGGGCCTCAGTAATCGGCCCCCTTCATGTTAAAGCGGGAATACCCAATCAGGATTCCTGGAGGGCGCGCCGGTATAAATGGGGAAATGTCGTCGTTGTATCGGACGGACTGGGCAGCAAGGCACATTCAGATCGCGGGTCAAAAGCCGCCTGTCTAGCTGTCTTTGAGGCAGCCCGGGACTATCAGAATACCCCTGCGGCCTCTATCGGTGATGTTCTCAGACTCATTCATGCCAACTGGCTTATGAAGATAGCGCCGTACGCTTCAACAGAGTGTTCGGCCACCTGTCTTTTCGTCATCCAGACAGAAGGAACTATCACTCTGGGTCGTCTGGGCGACGGCATGATTGCTGTCCTTGGCGAAACTGACGAACACCACCTTATCCTCAGTGATACCCGACACGATTCCTTCTCAAACTACACAAACAGTCTTCAACAGGCGTTTAGGCCCGAACAATGGGAAACCGCGACGATTGCAAGCGCGGCGTGCCATGCCGTTGTGTTATGTACGGATGGGATATCCGATGACCTGTTACCCGAAAAACAGATGATTTTTGCACAGGAGCTCTGCTCCACGTATTCAAACGTCAAGCCTGAGGAAAGAAAGCGGGATCTTCGGCGTTGGCTCAGTGAATGGCCGGTTCCAGGACACTCCGATGATAAGACGATTGCCTGTCTGTTTAAGCAAGGAGGCACCCGGTGAGTGAATGGTTCAACAGGTATGTGGATGAATATCAGAATGTGCACATTCAGGACAAGGTGCTCGGTCAGGGGGGCCAGGGTGTTGTTTTCCGTACCCGGGATCCTGATCTGGCGATCAAACTGGTGACCGATGAGAGCGGAAACCCTGTCACCGATGACGTCTCGGTGGAACGGTGTTCGAAACGCTTTAAGCGCGTCCGGCTCTTGCCTCTGCCGGAAAACCTGAATATATCCGTACCGGCAGCGCTGCTTCAGAACAAGGCCGGTTATGTGATGCAACTGTTGAGTGAAATGGTCCCGTTCAGCCATTTCTGGCTTGATGGTCAGACCGCAGAAAAAATGGGGCCTGACCAGATCCCGGCATGGCTTTCTGCCATGCCGGAGAACGAAGCTAAAAAGATTGTTCATTACTGCAAAACGGGCGGGCTAAGGCGCAGACTTCATGCGCTCTACAAGTGTGCATCATTACTGGCACGTCTCCATGGTAACGGCATGGTCTACGGTGATATCTCGCCCAACAATATCTTTATTTCAGAAGGCATGAATGATACCTCCGTCTGGCTGATTGATGCCGACAATATTCGATTTGAAATTTTGGCAGGGGGAAGCGTTGTTTACACACCAAAATACGGCGCCCCGGAGCTGGTTCAGGGCACTGATGGTGGAAGACCGTCAAGCGATTGTCATGCGTTTGCGGTGGTGGCGTTTTACCTTCTTTCGCTGATTCACCCGTTTGTTGGAAAAAAAGTGGATGGAACAGATGAAGGCGACTGGGCTGATGAAGAAAATGATGACGGGGATGTAGAAGACAAGGCTTACGCTGGATTGCTCCCCTGGGTTGATGACCAAAATGATGATGCCAACTCTTCCGACAGCGGTCTGCCCAGATCCCTTCTCCTCACCGCGAAACTGACGGCCTTGTTTGAGAGCACATTCGGTCCGGGAAGGACATCTCCTTTGCTGCGGCCGACAATCTATCACTGGCCTGAAGCTCTCGCCCAGGCCGCGGATATGACCGTCACATGCCCGGGGTGCTCGATGCATTATTACTATGATTTTATTCACCCGGAAACAGAGGCGCACCATTGCCCTTACTGTACAACGCCGAGGCCGCAGGTGCTCATTCTGGAGTCTTATCGATGGAAGGGCAGTGATACCCCCCTGGAACTTCCCTGCTGGCGCTATGTCCGCGAGATCCTGCCGGGGTCAGAGCTGACAGTACCGAGACGCGTCTTTGATGAGTTTCTCATGCTTGATTCTGATACAGCAGAGGTGCTCATCTCTTCAGGCGATGAGGGCATTCTGATTAAAAAGTCAGATCATGCTAAAGCTGATGTCTCTGTTGCTGCTGACAGCCATCCGCAACGTGGTTTTCAGACAGTTTATTCACAGATGAAAATAGACCGTGCAACCCCGGATGTTCCGTTTTGGATGTTCACAAACATGAATAGTCCCCGGTTGGTTAAATGCATGATCAGCGGAAGTGACAAATGAAACTCAAAGACATAAATGCTGAAATCACTTTTGAATTATGGATGACGCCGGCGCTGTACGAAGAGACGCCAACCACGGGGGTGGGCTCTATTGCCCCTCACCAAAATGACCAGGCATACAGATTAAGAATCGATGGCCAGCAGTGGAGCATGGTGCTTCGGGATACTCCGGCCGGAAACGATCTGAATTTTCACTTAAAAAGAGGCTGTGCGCACCTTGCCGAAGTCATGCTGGTTGCCCAGGATCGCAGTGTGCTGGTGAAAATTGTCTTTTTTAACGGTGAAATTGTTGAAATTGGTGATGTGGAGATCGGCATTGATGAGCGCATAGAGTTAACGGCGAAAAGAAATGGCATTCGCTTCAATGGCGCTGAAGAGTTGGGGGGCGTATTAAACGAAAAATGTAACATCAGCGTTGGTGGCGACGATTTCTTTCTGCTAATGAGTGGACCATCCGCCTGGGCTGACTTTGAAGCGGATATGTCTGAAGAGGGAGGCTCACCTGATCCCCAGGGCGTTGTACAGGAAAAATACAGGGAATTTTCTGTCTATGGTGAGAGGGTGCGTATTCCGGTTGAAAGGCGCAATGTCGAGACGTTCAGGGATATCTATTTTGCGACCAAAGCGATCTTTAGAGACGATCATAAGAGGGAAGGATCATTACGTCTGGCAAGGGGGAAGGTCCGGTTTACTGATTACACGAAGACGGGACGCATCCGTGCTTTAGCCGCCGGCGCGATGAGTCAGCTTTCCAGGGAAACCGGGAGTTACCTGAAACAGTGGGACGAATACGGCGCAATTGAAGGTGAAATGCTGCTGGCCAGGGCAAAAGCTGTTGGCAGGGTGGATTATCATGGCACTGAACAGACAACAAAAGGAGTTAAGTTCTTTGTGTCGTCTGTTCCGGAACAACTTACCGAAGGCGATGAGATAGAGATCACCTCCGAGGAACCTTTATACCTCAGAACTCCGGATCTTACCTGGGAAGCTTACAGCAAGGCTCTGGAAGAAGAATTTGCCGCCAAACGGGATCGAAAAAAAAACGATGCTGAAATATCCGTTTCTGTTTATGCCCCGATCCTGACTATTTCAAAGACCAGTATTGAACTGGATCTGCCGTCAATTCCGTCCGGTCAGATGTTTTTGATCCTGTCCATCAATGGCGACAAGATTCAGATTGAAAGACGAATGCGGGCACGTTCAGCCATTCTGGAAGGACGCTGCGCAAATCCGCTTCTCGGCCTGCTTATTGAAGAAGGCGGTATACTCCCGGACATACAGCGTGTCACCAAACTGAAACCTTTGACGTCTTTTGTGAAAGAGAAAATTTTCAGGCATGAGCCAACGCCTAAACAGACAGAGGCCATCGATGTCGCACTGAACACCCCAGATATTGCGCTTGTTCAGGGGCCTCCGGGAACAGGGAAAACAACGGTTGTGACAGCCATTCTTGAACGGCTCAATGAGGAATATGACAAAACCCGCTCGATAAGAGGTCAGATACTTGTCTCCGGTTTTCAGCATGATGCCGTTGAGAATATTGTGGCAAGGCTGAGTGTGAATGCGCTTCCGGCAGTGAAGTTCGGCACCCGGTCTGGCGGCTCAGAATTTACGACAGATGCCGTTACTGAAAAACTTAACAAATGGTGCGCCACTGTCGCCGGAAAGATTCGAACCAAAAACCCTCAAATGGTTCAGACGGAGCATCAGGTCAGACTGACAGAGCAGTTTGTCACCTATTCACTGTGCCCCTCAAAGAACAACACCGCCAGTTTAATAAAGCGTATTCTGGATTTGCCCAGAGACGTGATTTCTGAAGATATCACCCGTGAGGCTGAAGAAATCATCAATTCCCTGCATACGGAGCCCACGTCAGACGATCCTTCCACCTTGCGGCTCGTGAGGGCTCTGCGTGTCAGTGAAGCCGCCTTTGTTGACGACGGTGCGGTAAGAGCGGTTGATTTACTGGACAAGATAGAAGGCGGACCGGCTAATCCGGATTTACGTGTTCTTGAAAAAGCGGCTCGCTGGCGCAGCGGTAAGCCGCTGAATTTCCTTCCAGAACTCAGAGAACTGAAAGCATCACTGCTCTATCAATATCTGCCCTCGCCTGATTTCAGGACAGAAAAACCAAGAGAGGATGTGTTGAGACTGGTGACAACGGTATCTCAGCATCTGGAGAAAGAACTCAGTTCAACCCGTAAACGGGATGCAATACTGGCTGAGTTTTTACATGAGCTTGAAAACAATCCTGATGGCGTACGTGAGGCCATAGAGGACTACAACTTTGTGTATGCGGCCACCACGCAACAGGCTGTCGGAAAAGACATCATCCGGTCAAAGAATAAAAACGTCCAATATGATCAGCGAACGGAAATGGTTAAGTACGATACGGTGATCATTGATGAGGCCGCGAGAACCAGTCCGCGAGATCTGCTTATCCCGATGTCCCAGGCGGTAAAAAGGATAATTCTTGTCGGGGACCACAGGCAGTTGCCTCACATGATTGACCAGGAGGTCGCCAGAGCTCTCGAAGGTGACGATCGATCAGGTCCGCCGGCTGATGTCGATTTTGTGAAGAAAAGCATGTTTGAGTATCTGTTCAACCGCCTGAAAAAACTGGAGGAGAAGGACGGCATCAAGCGAACGGTGACACTGGATGCGCAGTACCGGACACACCCGTTGTTGGGGGAGTTTGCAAGCCGCAACTTTTATGATCGATACAATGAAGGTTATCGTTCTCCTTTAGGCGCTAAATATTTTACCCAGAAGTTAAACGGCATCGAAGATAGCGCCGCCGTCTGGATCCATGTGCCCAATGAGGCTGGAAAAGAGCAGCGTCTTGAGAGTGGCAGTCGTGAAAGAGAGGCTGAAGCTAAAATTATCGCCAAGAGACTAAGTGACTGGATTAAATCAGATGAGTCCACTGCAGATTATATGAAGACGTTAACCCATGATGACAGGCAACCCGGCCTTAGCTTTGGTGTCATCAGTTTTTATAAAGCCCAGGTATTTGCTGTTTATAAAGCCCTGCAAAAATACGGTATCACGGAACGGGCACAGGATGGTGCATGGCAGATATGTCAGGAATACCGCTTTCTCGACAATGGTGAAGAGCGGCTCCGCATCGGCACCGTTGATGCCTTTCAGGGGATGGAATTCGATATTGTGTTTCTTTCCATGGTGAGGTCTCAGGATATGAACGCCTTACCGCCTCATATACGCAACGAGGAGGATGACAAAAAGAAACAGCAAAAACTCTTCGGGCATCTCATGTCGGAAAACCGCCTCTGTGTGAGTATGAGTCGCCAGAAGAAGGTCCTTGCCATAGTGGGAGACGGCGTGTTTGCGAACACCCAGATAGCAGAGGATGCCGTTCCGGCCCTGAAAAACTTCTATGATTTGTGCCATGAAAAGGGGGTGATCCTGTGAGTGCAAAACCCAAAGATCATCGTCCTAAAGTCATCAGTTTCCGCACCGCACTGGATGGATTGAACATCGCCGCCAGACAAAGTGTTCTGTGGCCATGTCATGCCTTCAACATCTCACTTCCGCAAAAGAAAAAGAGCGGTCTCAATGTATTTGAAGAAACTGTTCTGAAGATCACAGAGATTGAATCCGGCGACACAGAAATGATTGCGCAGCTCACGTGTCTGGAGAAGGAGCTGGTGGCTTTTATTCAGAGTCGCCTCAACCAGCTCGGTCTTTTGAATGATCGCTATGAGTTGTCTGAGCAAGGACAGGCGCTTTTGAACGAGTGGCAGAATAAATCCGACGGAGATCTGGAATACACCGTGGCCACGGTGTTTGTGGATCTGCTGTACGGAAAGCTTCTACCTTATGTCAGTACGAAACAACTGAGCTACAAAAAAATAGAGACCCTTTACTCAAAAGAGAATCTTCAGAAAAAGGGAGAGTTTGAACACTATGTGAATTTTTTCATCACCCCCACTGATGATAAATACATTCGGGCGATTCAGATACGTCCAGCAAACGACGCTTTCTGGAAAACCGTTCCTGACGCCAACGACATCATCAGAGCTATCAGGGAATTTAAGAGGAAATATAAGCGGCAGGCGCTGTTGAACCAGGGCGTCGAGCAGTACCCGCCTCCGATCCCTGTGGCTGAAGCCATATCCTTACAGGCGAATCCGGAACTGGTTTACCTGCATTGCCACGCCCTTATCCAGACAGGCAATTCTGACATTCTGGTGACGGATGGATGCGGCTTCGGATTCTCTGAGAGCTTTGCCAGTTACCTGATGTCTCAGAACTGGCAGTGGGTCATCGACCTGAAGAATAAAGGGGTTGTCGACACGCTGAACCCCGACCAACGCAATGAAGAGGCTGAAAAAGACTCTTTAGCGGCGGATGAGTTGAAGCAATATCCGCGGATAGCGCGCCCACTTCGGCGCGCACAAGCGTATCTGTCAGACGCTGAAAAAATCAGGATTGATTCATCCAATGATGAGCAGGAATTCACCCGTCTGACCGGCCTGGCGGTCGTCGCCCTGTATGAAGCCATAGAATGGGCGTTGCGGTTTGTTGTTTCGGATAACCCAGTGACGCACTGGGAGCGATTATTCTCGTCACAGTCCTACAGGGAAAATGACAAGATTCTGCGCTCGTTTGCCACCCGGATTGGGTTTGATGTTTCAGAGAGTGTGAAGGGCCTGCTTCAGGTTAAACCCGGCAAAATCAGAGACGTTGACCATGGTGCTTCCGAGATGCAGCCGCTACTGGCTATGGCAATCGCCGGGGCGATCAATGATCCCAGCCATCCACTTAATCGTCTGGCCATTGAAGATGCAGGATGTCTCTCTTTTATTCACGCGCTGAAAGACGTCAGGGATCCTGTTTCCCATGGAAACGCAATGGGTGTGCAGCTCTCAAAGGAAACTCTTCAGGGCTATTGCAGGAGAACCGTTCGGCTTATTCAATTACTGATACCGGATATCACGCGGGATGCTGATACAACCAAATCACGGCAGAAAAACGATATTGATCAGGTCAGACTGAAGGCCAGGATCGAACTGGACAGGTCATTGGGGCTGGGTTTCGTCCACGCGGTTTCTCCGTCGTTGCGGGAAGAACTGGTCAAAGTGACGATCTTAAACCAGATGACGACTCTGGATAATGAACAGCAACAGCGCTACATAAATTTACTGGCGTCCATTATGCAACTGTCGTTATTTGAAGCCGCTAAGGACCGGATAACCCCCTTCAAAAACCGAACAAACCTGAGGGATGAGGCGATTGAAAAAATCGTTCAATCCGGTTTTTATCCCGCACCTGATGCCATACCAGTGCAAATCAGTACGGTAAACTGCAGTCGACTCTCTCGTGCTGTGCAAGGTTCAAGCACAACTCTTGGTGCTCAACTTCTTGCGCTTTGTTTATTGGCATCAGAAAGCGAAAGGGTCGCACTCAAAAGGTCTTTTCCGGATTGTTTCGAGCTTATCGCCAGTTTAATCAAACTGCGTGGGCACGGTAATCAACAGAATTTTGACTATTCAAGGGAATACCTGGCGTCATTAAAAATGAACGTATTCAAACTCATCAAAATAATTATGGAAGAATTTTAGTGGACTCTAAAAAAAATAATAGCGTTCAGTTTACTGCGGATAATGAGATGGCAGATCTGACGGGTAACACAATCAACGTAACGGAGAGTGAGTTCCTGAATAAACTGCAGGAACTGATGGAACGGGAAGACTCTCTGACGCAAAAAGAAACGGTTTTAGCCCAAAAGGAACAGGCGCTACAGGCGGCTAAAGACGCGATGGCCCAAAAAGAAGCAGAGCTGAATGACAAATATGTTCATCTTCAGGAGATGGAGCTTCAAGCAAAAAACGGCTCTCTGCAATTCTTTGAGGAAAAGTTCGCAGCATTCAAAAAACAACTGGCGCAGCGGGAAGCTCAGTGTGTAAGTGAGAGGGAAACTCTCGAAGCTGAAAAGGAAAAATTGCGGCAAAGAGAGGTCGCTGTTCAAAAGGCGGAAATCCAACGGGACAGGGGGTATGCCGATGAAAGGGCCAGGCTTGATGATGAACTCTTCAGTCTCAGAAAAGTACAGGAAAAGGATCTGGAGTCAAAACGCGCCAGCGCCCTGACGGCCCTTGAAGAAGAGCTTACAGTGGAGAGAGTCTCCAGAATAGCAAACTTGGGGAAAGAGATAGCTGACCGGCTAAGCGCGCATGAAGCGGCTATTCAACAGGATAAGGATGAACTCGAACAAAAAAGAAAGGCATTCCTTAAGAACCAGGCGGAGCTTGATGAACTCAGGGATGAACTTGAGTACCAGAAACAGCGCCTTCGCTCAAATAAAGACCGACTTGAGGAAAGAGAATCCGATCTGAACCTTGAGGTGGATGCCAGGGTTGCTCAGCGGAAACACTCTTTCGAGAGTGAGAAGTCTGTGCTTAACGATGAAATTGCCCGTTTGAGGGAATCCCTCAAAACAAGCAGCGCCCTCATTTCAAACTTCGAAGTACTGAAGCATAAGCTCGGTGATGAAGATCCTGCCGCCGTTTTACTTAAGCTGAAAACTTATGAAGAGGAAATCAACACCCTGCGCGAGGATCTTGCCACGCGTCCAACACAGGAGATGCGGGACGCCTTTGATCGTTTGACGTCTGAACAGAACGAACTGAAGCTGGCCTGTGAGCGATTCTCTGAAGAAAATGAGGGGCTCAGAAGTGCAGCACGCGCACAGTCAGATCTGGAAATGCAGGTAGCGGAACTGACCGATAAAAACAAATCGCTGCTGAGGCGGTTTGAATCAGTGGATGCCGACAACAACCGATTGATGGAGGAGCTTAAACGCTTGCGATCCTCTTACGAACGGGAACAGGACCGTGAGGCAAGGATTCGGGACATTGAAACGCCATACGTTCAAAAAGAACTGCCTCGTGCGGCTGAAAACGTTGATGAGCTTCAATGGCTGGACGGCATCCGTCAATCCTGCATCGATTATGGGCTGAGATTCCCGCGGCGAATTTTACACGCATTCCACACAGCACTAAAAACGTCAGAGTGGTCTCCTGTGACTGTTCTGGCAGGCGTGAGTGGAACCGGAAAGTCTGAACTGCCAAGGCTGTATTCACATTTTGGCGGCATAAACTTTTTGAGTCTGGCCGTGCAACCCAACTGGGACAGTCAGGAATCCATGCTGGGTTTCTTCAACTCTATCGATAACAAGTTCGATGCCCAACCGGTTCTGCGTTTACTGGCACAAAGTCAGAAGGCGCAGGCTGAAGGCTATCCTCTTGGTCTTAAAGATGCCATGAATCTGATATTGATGGATGAAATGAATCTTGCCCATGTCGAACTCTATTTTGCGGAATTCCTGAGCAAGCTTGAGCTGCGCAGAGGAATGAAAAAAGAACTCCCCTTCCTTGATGTTAAGCTCGGGGCCGGAATTCAGCCCTATCAATTGCCAATCGGTCGTAATGTGCTCTGGGCTGGCACAATGAATCAGGATGAGACAACGAAATCCCTCTCAGACAAGGTCCTCGACCGGGGAATTGTCATCAACTTTCCCCGACCGACTACGCTGGAAAGACGCCGTCAGTTGATTCCGTTGGGCGATCAGGCGCCATTATTGTCCCGCAAACTGTGGGAGAGTTGGTGGTGCAGAGAAAGTAAATTCAGCGATGATCAGATTTTGCCCTTTAAGGGTTTTATTGAAGACATGAACGATGCTCTTTCTAAAGTCGGAAGAGCGCTTGGGCACAGGGTGTGGCAATCGATCGAATACTACATGGCAAATTATCCTGATGTGCTCGACGCCCAGAGAAAAAATGATGATGCAGGCTTGGTCAAAGCCATGAAAGTCGCTTTTGAAGATCAGCTTGTTCAAAAGGTTATGCCTAAGCTGCGCGGCATCGAAACCCGAGGTAAATCCAGAACGGACTGTATTGACCGAATTCGAACTCAACTGGTGAATGACAACTATACGATAATCGAAGATTTCGATCTGGCGTGCGAATTTGGTTACGGTCAGTTCATCTGGAGCAGTGCTAATTACTTAAAAGACGATGAGTCATTGAATGGTCAAACTGGTAACAACGCCAGTGCCAGTGCCAGTGCCAGTGCCAGTGCCAGTATGCTGTCATCTGATCACGCCGGACTTCATCATTGCTCTGCTGCAGGCGCAAGCGCTATTCCTGCTGAGATCAGCCGGTATGCAAGTAATAGTACAAAGGAACTCTGGCAACTGACAACAAACGAAATAATGACAGTCCTGAAATGTGATGCAAAAGAAGCAAAGGCTATCAAGTATTTGTGTAATGTGACCAGGGAATCATAAGTCATGGAGGGTTCATTCAAAATTGACTCTGTTGAATCTGTTTACAGGGGTCTAAATAATACCGATGAGTTAAAGGCTCATGCTCAGTTAATTCTTGTGGTTCGCAACTGGCTGACGGAAGTGTCGAACTTCGACCCAGTTTCCGGACTTGTCCTGCATACCGGTATCGACGATTTCTTGGATGTTGTGGCGAAATCGGTGCGGGATACGTCATCAGAGGAGGAGACAAAAGACCGTATCTATCGCGTGGTGTCACATGTGAAGGACGCTGTCCTGGCAATAATGGAGCATACCCGGGATAAGGTGATACGCGAACATGCCATGCTGCCGATATATGCGGCGAGAGAGGTTGACAGCAACAGTGTTCAATGGCTAAGCCGTCAGCCGGGCAGGACACTCCGAGAAAAGCTTTCCGGTAAGCCTTATATGAAGGCCGTCAGACGGAGGCGCAGTGTTGATACGTCGGAAAACAGACTGTTGAGAGCTTTTCTCTTCCGGCTGGAACACATTCTGACAGAAAGACAGGGTGCATTATCTGCCGCAAAAGAAGAGACCTGTGAGGACATGCTTGTTTCCCTTCAGCGATGGCTAAGAACTGACGATGCCGCTGAAATCGGTGCGTGGGGAAATCTTCCGCCCAACAATACGCTTCTGCAGGACAAGCGCTATCGAAAAATATGGGATGGCTGGCTCTGGCTCCAGGCCAGCGACGTTCAGATAACCGAGGACAGCAAACGGCTTAATAAAGACCTACTCACCGTTATCTACTGGAATACACTTTCCCAGCTTTACGCGAGTGGTGGCTTTCGGACAGTTCAGCAACCGGTCGGCTTTGATTACGACAACTTTTCTATCGTGCCTGAATTCCCCGTTCGGGGATATTTATTCCCCGGGTATGGCGCAAAGAAAAAGGGGAAGGTTAAGTTCATTAAGCCAGAGAGTTTATTCGGATTTATCACGTCTGAAGAGGGTGTGGATTTATTTTTCCACCAAAAAAATCTATCTCAAAAATTAGACATAAACTCATTAACTGCTGGAGATGAAGTGTCTTTTGTCATTGGCAGTAACCCAAAGGGGGAATGTGCTGATGACATCGACCGTCTGGCGGGGATCATCCCTGTAGCGTTCAATTTGACGGGGGATAAATGGGAGATACACGTCGGTGAGGATAAGTATTTATTACATATCGTTTCGGGGTATCTGGTTATTGCGTCAGCTCAGGGTGTAAACAAAAAATTAAAAATCGAGCCTGCAGCGCTCAACGAGATACCGAAGGCGATACTGTCATTCGTCACGGATGCCCCGCCTGAATACGCTGCGCCGACGAATACTGAACGTGACCCGATACGGATGGAGAGCACCGTTGCGGATCTGTGTTCAGTTCGTCCTGCGTTCACGCACGGTACAGGCTCTCAGGCGCATCTGCCATTCAGGTTGGTTCAGCAGTACTGGCCCCTGCATTCTGATGGCGAAGTGGAGATAGACTGCGGTTACGCTAAATCCATCGCCCTGCATTCCGGTATTCAGACGGTCAGCATGAGGAGCCTCTTTTCACCTGACTCAACACTGCCCGAGGCTACTAAAAGCCGGGCATCGATGTTTTTTATTAAAAAGTTGAGTGACTATATCAAGGCAGATAAGTTGACCTATCTTATCCCTGATTGGGGGAATGATTTCGATCTGGAGGGGATACGAAAAAGCGCCAATTTTTATTTTGATGAGTCAACTCCGCTTCCCAAAAGTATCGCTGCTATCTTTGCATGGCAATCGTCGAAGAAATTTGTACAGGACAGCGTCCAGGGTAATGATGTTGTGCTGGTGATTGATTCCTTTGATGGTGGCATTTCAGTAACCCCGGTTCAGGCAATTTACCAACCGGAGCTTGAGGGACTATTGCCTGAGACAAAAGGTATTAGCTGGGAAAGACATCCTACGGTTAATCTGCCCGACAGCGGCATTCATAATGCCATGGTCCGCAATCTTGACGGGAATGGCTGCCAGACATCTGAAGACCTTCTTCATTTGTTTGGGTTCGAGGGTTTAGCCAGCGATGCCGGAGACGTGTCTTTTGTCAACGATGAACGCTGGTATCACGTTCCGGGTTCTGTTCGGGAGGTTCTGACTCAGGATCTAGATCTCAGCATATTGTCAAACACCGCCATCAGTAACTGCCTGAACTCTACAAACCTGAATTGTCGGGGCGCGAATGTCTTTATCCTGCCTCTTGACGTTACCCTCAGGAAACCCGATGGGCGAATGGATTATAAGTGGTTGGGGTCCGCATGGTCGCCAATTAAAGGCTGCCAGACCTTAAACAGATGGCATGAGGAAGTGGATGACATGACCCTCTGGCGTGATCATCTGCCAGCTCTATCGATAGAGGTACAGAGTGACAAAGGGTATAAGGTTGATTTTTATCTTGTAAAAGACGCGACAGTAACGCCGCAACGTGGCAGAACGGTGGATATACCCGTGGAAGAATTGTTCACGCTTCCCGCGGGACAAACGCATTATCGTTTTCCCCTGCAACAGGGAGAAGGCAATAAAGAGATGCGGTTTGTTGCATACCTGATGTCGCCAGCTTTTCCATTAAAGAAGGACACAACGTGCAAGCTGAAGATGTCCTATACCTATGGCGCGGATAACCCGTACGAACTGAAATTCCTTCCGCTGGATTCAGCGGAAGCAGGTTTTAAATCTGTCCGAGTTGAGTGGCGCTCAGCATCAGAAAGGGGGATTGCCGATCTGGCGAACTTACCGATTCCGGATTTCCCGGCCAGAAAAAGCTGGTCCGATTTTCAGTCCTTCCCGAAAGACGATGGTAAGAGCGTCTCTGACCTCCTGGACTGGTGTTGCTCCAAAATTGCAGGTTTGAATGAGCTGATCTCCTTTGATTATGAACAGGAATTTCAATCCATCCTGAATAAAAGAAAAGTCGGCTATCTGGAATGGGGAAGTACTGACACTAACGGGAAATACTATTGTCGCGTCAATGTTGAGGGACAGAGTGTGTTTTGCCACAGTTCTCACTTTATTGAGGCTGTTGATGAAAACTCCCTGCATAAAGGCTGCCCGGTTTATCTGGATGTATTTACGAATGAAAAAGGGCCATACGGGGCAACGATATCCTTTTTGGAGCGCGTCCCCTTACAGCTTCAGGAGAAGGCACAGGATACCCTCAATCGGAAGTTGTCCAGAACCATTGAGTATGCTGAAAAAGGGATCTTCAGCCTCCGTTTCCCCGCATTAACCATCTGGAATCACGGTCACTCGCTTTCCGAGCCAGATGTGCCCGACCATTTTAGAAACGCGATACTCGACGGAACGCAAAAGATCATATCAATAATTGAGTCTGAAAATATGCCGGACACGCTTAAAGAGGAGCTTTTCTTCTTTCTGTGCTGTCTGCATAAGGACGCCCCTGAAATTGTTGGCTCCCGGCTTCTTGATGCAGTGAAGGATAGAAAGCTGTTGCGGAAATACCACAAGAATATTGCTTTCGCCATTGGTAATGCCGACCTGTCTTACCAACAAGTGCTGTTGGAGAATGTCATTGATCCCATTGATAATGAGGGCCGGACCAGATCCATTACCCTGGAAGTTTTGTCGATAGTGCTTTGGCGTTCCAGAACAGTGATCAACAGATTGACTAAAGAGAAGCTTGAGGCTTTATCCGTAAGCTTATATCGTTGCCTCAAGTTCGATATTCAAAAGCTGGATAGTGAAGGAACGAGATACCAAATCGCGACTCTTGGTAAGCATCTGGAGCTTCTGCTGGCATTGCTGAGAAGCAGAGGTTCCGAGGATGAAGGTCTAAAAATGATTTTCGCGCCAGATAATGAACGGACCAAAAAATTTGTGGACCTGATCGATCGCGTTTCCAGATTAGTGATCGACAACAATATCGGGTTGCAGTCTCGAATCAATCTGCAAATTGAAAAGCCTAAAATCTTTCTCAATACTCCCGACCTTTTATATGCATTACGCATATATCTAACGGGAGACGCAGGTGCAAGCGCGATAGGCATTTCGTCTGTTTCAGACGATTAACCAAACGGTCAGAGTCAAGTTAAATAGTTCCTGATTGTTGTTATCTATCTTAGTAGCGTGTACTTAGAGAACTGGAGTGACCACGTTCCCGCAGACAGTTTGTGTCCTCACGGTGGGGGCCTTTTCGAAGGCCTCCGGACTGAGGCCACCAAGATGACTGTGATGTCGGCTCCAGTTAATGGGATGGACTACCTCCTCCCTCTGCGGTTAGCTGTACGAAATGTGTTCAGCAGGAGAATCACCATGAATATCGTATTTCTGGGTATTGATCTGGCTAAAAATGTCTTTCAGCTCTGCGGGTTAAACCAGGCCGGTAAGCCGGTTTATTCAAAACGTACCGGCCGAAAGGAATTACTCCAGACGATGGCGAATATTCCGGCGTGTCTGATCGGCATAGAAGCATCCACAGGCGCATTTTACTGGCAGCGTGAGTTTGAGAAACTGGGTCATAACGTAAAAGTCATCAGCCCCCAGTATGTAAAACCTTTTGTCCGTGGGCAAAAAAATGACGGTAACGATGCGCAGGCGATAGCTGTGGCTCTGATGCAACCTACGATGCAGTTTGTTCCACCGAAAAGCCCTGAACAGCAGGATATTCAGGCTCTGCACCGTGCCAGACAGCGTATTGTCAATCATCGAACTGCGACAGTCTGTCAAATCCGGGGACTGCTGCTTGATCGGGGAATAACAATCGGCGCGGCAGTCTCAAGAGTTCATCGTGCTATTCCGCTTATCCTTGAAGATGCTGAAAATGGTCTTAGCGTTAGAATGCGCAGGACGATTGCAGAGCTATATGATCTCTTTAACGATCTTGGTCGTCGTATAAACTTTTTTGATAAAGAAATTGATGCTGTGTTCAGGCAATCAGAAGCCTGCCAGCGCATTGCCAAAGTTAAAGGCATTGGCCCTAAAACAGCAACAGCTGTTGTTGCCGCGATTGGCAAAGGAACTGAATTTAAAAATGGTCGTCACTTTGCCGCATGGCTTGGTCTGGTTCCACGACAGCACTCGAGTGGCGACAAGCAGGTACTGATGAATATGACGAAAAAGGCGACAAGCATTTGCGGACACTTTTTATTCATGGTGCCCGCGCTGTTGTCAGAGTTGCCACGAATAACAATGATGGCGGCCTGCATCAGTGGGTTAACCAGTTAAAGGAACGGCGCGGGTTTAATAAAACGACCGTGGCGGTGGCTAACAAGAACGCGAGAATAATCTGGTCGATGCTTAGAAATGATACCGAGTATCAGGCAGTTGGACGTTAGTACCCAGCCAGACGAGTTGCAGTGTACTGAAAAATGGTGACAGGTTGCACCTGCACAATCGGAATCTGACTATTATATTGGCCTCAGAGGCCGTCCAGTTGTTGAGACGATTGTGTGCGGATTACCCATTTGGGCACAGGTTTTCCTGATGCCGGATAGATGTAAGCAACAACCCAAAACCAGATTCTGTACTTGCAAAACGGAGGTAGTCCATAGATGTAGTAGGTGGCTTCAGAGATACCGGCCTCCCGGCAGACATCTTTAACGGTTCGTCCGGCTTCAACCGATTTAATTACGGCAATGATCTGATGCTCAGTAAAACGGGCTTTACGCATAGCGATCTCCTTTGTTGGCAGAGTGATTATGCCGGAGGATCTCTAAATGTGAATGGCACGATTATGCGGGATACTTACAGTATGTCCTCGTCAGTATGAAAATATGTAATTAGTTACAACATACTGAATAAGTATTAGTATTGATAGGTCAGTGTCTTATGTTATATCCGTCTTCTGGCGATACTTGAGCCCATCTGGTTAACTAAAAATGAAACCGCCAGCCGTGTGCGCGGTCGTATTGAAACCATTCTGGATTATGCCAAAGCGAAAGAGTATTTCGAGGGGGATAATCCAGCAGCCTGGAAAGGGATGCTGAAACCACTTTTGCCGATGCCAGGTAAGGTACAGAATAAAAAACATCATGCTGCACTGCCATATGGCGAGATGGGTATGTTTATGACAGAACTTCGTACAAGAACGGGGATTTCAGCCCGCGCTCTGGAGTTCTCTATTCTGACTGTAGCCCGTTCAGGGGAAATTCGTGGCGCTGAATGGGATGAACTTGATTTGAAGGCTAAAACATGGGTTATCCCGGCGGAAAGAATGAAGGCCAGTAAAGAACATCGCGTTCCGTTATCTGACGCTACGGTGGCGTTGTTAAAGGCGCTTCCACGCTTTAAGGATAATAATCTCGTCTTTCCGGCCCCTCGTGGTGGGCAGCTCTCAGATATGTCATTAACAGCCGTCTTAAAACGAATGGACCGTAAAGATCTAACACAACATGGTTTCCGTTCAACGTTTCGTGAATGGGCAGGGGAGACAACGTTATACCAGCGGGAAGTGATTGAACACGCTCTGGCACATCAGTTAGCAGATAAAGCGGAAGCTGCTTACCAGCGGGGGACTTTGTGGCCTAAACGAGTTTCTTTGATGGATGACTGGAGTAGCTATTGTTATGTTTCAGCCGCATCATCGTAAGTGAGCATTGACTATGTATTGCACCTCAATGTTTAAGATACCTTTCGCTGGCGTTTTTCCAGTCGGATACGAGCTTTGCGTACTGATACAGGTGTTCGTCCTGGAAACAATGCGGCCAGTTCAGCCAGAGGCAGGCTCTGGTTTGCTTCCAGTCGTAGCAGTTCCTTCTGGGTCCATTTTTGCTGTACAGGCATTGTTTCACTACTCGGTAAATTTAGGCCCATTGAGTATGCGGCTTGTCTCACGGATGCTCTTGTTCTGCCGGGCAAGCGGTCTGTTACAGCCATACCCTCCACTGGATAATACTGTACCAGAACCTGACGTTCCTGTTCATTCCATTGACGAGGGCTGTGAACATTCAGTTTATCTTTCATAAGGTAAATCGCCCCTCGTGTTCGTCCTGGCAGCAGTGACATTATCTGTGCAATTTGACTACCTGCTGTAAAATGAGTACGGATGATTGCTTTTTCTTCCTCTGTCCAGGGCTGGTATGGATCCATCAGCTTTTGTTTCTGGTTACGAACAACCCATCTGACTGCGTCCACAGTTCGCCCAAGCGCTTCTGCAATTAGTGCCGTTGGTATAATACCGTAGTTTTCTTCTACAAATTTAAATTCTTTGAGTGTCCAGATAGTTCTGTATCCTCTACTTGTCTTTTTTTCTTTGGAGATAGTAGTAGTCAATTCTTTATTTATGGTTTTCATATCAATATTCATTAACGGTGACTTTCTAATTTTTTTCTTGGCAAGAAATATTGAATGCCTGATTTTCCTTCAATAAAAATTCCTTTATCTGAGCAGGTTATTTTACCCCACTTATCTACAGCGTCATGTGCATCATCAGCAATACCAATGACACCTAAATCCTGAGAGTAATTTACTGAAGAGTTACCACGGCCGATATAAATAATACCTTTGATTTCAGTTTTTGTATTGGATTTATCTCCTAAATAAATGTAGATGCCATATAAAGCACTACTATAAGTGCTGTCGCACCAGCGAACACTAATCAATTGATAGGGGAAATCTTTTTTCTTATGAAGTGAAAAGAACAAAAAAGATAAAATAATATTTATTATGACAAGTAATGTAATAATTTTTCTCACTATAACTCCATATTTACTGATTCTTTGTAAATGCCACGCAGGTTAAATTCATGAGCATAACATTGTCTGTGGAAATCTCCCATAAACTGATCTGTTACAGTTATATCTTTTCCTAATATTGTAATTTTAACACTTTTCCCTGAGTCCCAATTATAGCGATCGAAAAAATGAAATTCAAAATCAAGGTGTATTTTTTTTTCTCTTCTTATTTTTTTCATCGTCTTTGATATTAGCCTTTCCTTTTCCCCAAAAAATATATCCGCCAACAGCATAGAACAAATCTTTACTTTCATCAGGTTCAAAATAACCACTATCGATTGATGACGATGTTATAAAATATTCTCCAGCTTTTAACTTTTTGCAAAAATCTATTGCTTTATATTTTTCTTCTGTATACTTATGAACGAATGTTTTTGATTTTTTCATAAATGAAATTAAATCAACTGAGAGATCATCTCCGGTATTGTTGAAATAGTGTTGTAGGTGCTTAGATGCCTCATCTAATCCCCAAAAAAACTCAACTGTTCCAGATTTAAGGCCAGATTCAATCTCTTTTTTCATAAAAAGCATAGACAATGTTTGGGGGGCGCTACACCATTTCCCCGCCCCTTTATCTGGGGCGAGAGCAGGATCATCAGTTCCTATTTTATAATTTGGCATAATATTTTTCCTTGATTGATGGGGGATGCCTCTAATTAGTTGAATGGATGTATAATTCCTGCTTTTGTGAACCGCCCCGGTTTTCCTGGAGAGATTTACTCCCGGATTCAGGCTGCCAGATCTTTCCCCGCATGTGAAGCGTAATACTCCCGTTCTGCCTCAATGGGGGGGATATGGCCGATTCGGCCCAGCAACCTGTGATTGTTGTACCAGTTCACCCACGATAACGTCGCAAGCTCCACATCAGACCGGTTTTTCCAGCTCTTCCTGTGTATAACCTCCGCTTTGTACAGCCCGTTGATGCTCTCTGCCAGTGCGTTGTCGTATGAGTCTCCCGTGCTGCCTGTTGACGCCAGCAGTTCTGCATCCTGCAGTCGCTGTGTATACGCCAGTGACACATATTGCGAGCCTTTATCGCTGTGATGGATTGTTCCCGCCGGACGCCTTGACCACAGCGCCTGCTCCAGCGCATCCAGCACGAACGTTGTTTCCATTGTTGATGATACCCGCCAGCCCACGATGACTCCGGCGAACACATCAATGATGAACGCCACATACGCGAAGCCCTGCCATGTGCTGACGTAAGTAAAATCAGCCACCCACAACTGGTCCGGTCGTTGTGCCACGAACTGCCGGTTCACCCTGTCCTGCGCGGCGGCTTCTTTGTGGCTATGCGTAGTCCGGACGCCCTTGCCGCGTACTACGCCGCTTATCTGTAGTGCTTTCATCAGTCGGGCCACAGTACAACGGGCCACGCTGATGCCCTCGCGTTTTAGCTGATGCCAGATTTTTCGGTAACCATACACGGCGTAGTTTTCATCAAAGACGCGTTGTATTTCCTGTTTCAGATGGGCGTCGCGTTTATCTCTGTTGCTGAGCCGTTCTGGATAACGCTGGCGTTGCTGGTGCCAGTAATACGTTGACGGGGCAATATCCAGTTCGAGACAGACCGGCCCGACCCCGTGTTCGCCGCTGAGTTTTTGCAGAAGCGGCATTATTTTTTCCAGTGGCGGTCGAGCTCCGCCTGGGCAAAATACGCGGAAGCCTGACGCAGGATATCGTTGCTGCGGCGTAGTTCGCGGTTCTCACGCTCCAGTTCTTTGAGGCGCTGGCGTTCGCTGAGTGTGAGCTCGCTGTCGCAGTTACGGGAACTGGAGTGGCCAGTGGTGTCTCGCTCATGCTGACGCAGCCAGATGCGCAGGGTATCAGGATGGCAGCCGATCATTGGCGCGATAGCGTTGATGGCAGCGGGTTCAGAAGCATATTCATCGCGATGTTCCTGAAGCATTCTGACGGCACGCTCACGTAGTTCAGGGGGATAACGTTTTGATGACATTTTCGATTCTCCTTTGACTTTCAGTTTAGTCTCCAGGATTTTCGGGGCGGTTCAGGTCGGCAAAAAAACCGAATCCGGGTATAAACCCGGCAACATCTAACCCGGTTTGCAATGCATCAAGCCAGCCACCACCTTCTTTCTCTTCTTCTTCGGTTTCCGGCTCATCATCCGGGTCAGCGTCATCTGCCGACACGCCTGCGACAGGAGGCATACCGACAATCAGACCGACGGTGTTCCGGCTGTTCATCCAGAACTCATCATTGTGTCGCAACATGGGTCTACGGCCAAAGCGCACTGTCTTGCTATGATCCAGTGGTTCGCATACATCACCGACGGTGCCGCTGCTGACCCCTTTCGCTGCGCCAGCCGTGTCGCCAATGGTCTGTGGGATTTTGCTCTGGTCCAGTACAACTGCCGGGCAGCCGTTAAGTTTCACCGACGATACGACCATCACGGCAGCCCCCATATTTGCGGTTACCGGATAGGGGACAGGGGGTGTGGAGGGGCCCATCGGGGTTTTACAGACATCGGGTTTGGTGCTGACGACTTTCCATTGCCCGTTCTGACGGGCGGTAAAATTATCTGCCATCCTGGGCACTCCTGGTTCTGTATCGTGCTTCCATTACCCGCACCGGCACACTCCCTGGCAGCAGGAAGCGCCAGGTCAGTGCTACGGTCAGGGTATTGGTATCAATTTCCAGCGTATCAAGCCACATTGGGAGTGGTATGCGCTGACCGGTCGGCACTCTCAACAGGATGCGTCCCTGATGTGCAGGTAGAGTGAAATGAATATCACCCTCCGGGTGGAACCCAGTCAGAACAAACTCCGATCCTGGTTCGGGATACAGGATTTGCTGGTCATGCGGAGCGCTGTTCCAGTAACCAAAGTCAAAGTCATCCGGCAGGTCAGGATGCTGTGTTTCCAGCCATTCCTGGTCATAGGTTCCCGCCAGTAGCAGGCGTGGCAGCCAGGTCCGGGTGATACAGCCAAAACCGGCTGGCTGAAACGCCGGAGCAAACCAGTCCACGTTGTCGTCAAGAAGGTCTGTAAAATGCTGCAGAGTGAACGGGCTGTCCACGGCGATAATACGGGGGGCTTCGACCTGTTGTATTTTGCTGGTCTGAAGATACCAGGGTTGCGTATAGCCCAGGCCCAGTGGGTTGACCGGACAGACCGTATGTGCCAGAGGGGGAGTATCTTTATCAGGATGCTCACTGCGCTGCGCGTCAGTCAGACGGAACGCATCAGGGATACGTTTTGCATACTCGCTGTCTGCTGACACGCGGCATTCTCCGCCAAAAGCGTAACGATAATCCAGAGGCAGGGAGGTAAATGGCTCTGGCTCAGTTTCGTACCTAATCCGACCACCACTGCATCATAGCTTTGCGGGCGTCGAGGTGCTCAGCGCGGTGAATGTACGCCGCACGCACGCTATTGCGCTCCTGATGGCTCATCTGCCGCTCCACGGCATCCCGTGACCAGAGTTCAGACTCCACCAGTGCGCTACAAGCCATTGCCCTGAAGCCATGCCCGCATATGTCGGTTTTGGTATCGTAGCCCATCAGACGCAGCGCCCGGTTGATGGTATTTTCACTCATCGGCTTATATGGGTTATGGTCGCCGGGGAAGACCAGTTCCAGATGACCGGAGATTTCCTGTATTTGCTTCAGAATGGCTATAGCCTGCCGGGACAATGGCACAATATGCGGAGTGCGCATTTTTGCTCCACGACCTGAAAAACGAACTTTATCTATCGCCTCTCGGGTAGCGGGGATGGTCCAGATTTTATGTCTGAAATCTATCTCGCTCCAGCGGGCGAAGCGCAGTTCGCTGGAGCGGATAAACAGGTGGAGAGTCAACACCACCGCCAGTCTCGTAAGCTGCCGTCCCTGCTGATAGTCGCCAATACACTCAAACAATTCGGGCAACCTCTCCAGCGGCAGGGCGGGATAGTGATTTTTAACCGGCGGCGCGGTGACGCCTTCCAGATGCTGTGCCGGGTTGCTTTCCGTCAGCCCCTGCTGAACGGCGTAACGCATGATGCTGCAGAGTTGCTGCCGGGTTCGGGACGCGACTTCCAGAAAGCCTTTGTCCTCGATAACTTTAAGTAACGTCGTGAAATGCTGCGTTTTCAGCATCGTGACGGGCAGATGACCAATTGCCGGAAAGATATGGTTTTTCATACTGGCAAGAATGCGCTCTGCATAGTCAGCCGACCATTTCTTGTTGGTTTTATGCCATGCCACCGCAACGGCCTCAAAGCATTTTTCTGGTGAAGCGGTGGCTTTTTCAGTCATGCGTTGCTGTGCGGGATTGATATTCTGCGCCAGCAGTTTACGAATACCGTCGCGCTGCTGGCGAGCGTCAGAAAGCGAGACCTGCGGATATGCACCTAATGCTATACGGGATTCTTTTCGGTTGAAGCGATATTTGAGATACCAGAGGCGTGAACCGCCCGGATTGACAAGCAGATACAGACCCTGAGAATCGGTCAGTTTAAAGGGTTTATCAGAAGGCTTGATACTGCGGATTTTCGCGTCGTACATGGACATATGGTGGTCACTCCATTATCGAACTGAAATGACCCCAAATCAGACCACCAATTTCGCCGGATGCGCAGGGAAAACTAGACACACATCGGGAAAGATTTTCACGCTAACTTATTGAAACCTAATCATATAGGTACTTTCAAGTACGCCTGAAAACAAGAATTTGGCTCCTCTGACTGGACTCGAACCAGTGACATACGGATTAACAGTCCGC
>ERZ1026892.131-NODE-131-length-35902-cov-17.955617_pt1 | contig 35902 bp, 34 predicted proteins | sample MGYA00380176_ERZ1026892 | MGnify/ENA primary metagenome ERZ1026892 (study PRJEB33269, sample SAMEA4719812) | human gut metagenome | biome: human-associated habitat; feature: organic feature; material: feces | place: Cameroon | collected 2013-10 ... | reverse complement strand
TACAGCCAATTTAGTGGGTATGGCAAGGATGCCATACCCTCCTACTATATGTAAATATTATTCTGAACTGTTACTTATTTAAGAGTATTTTATATGTGTAAAAAGTTTGGTGGTTATTTCAGAAACTCGTAAATTTGCGGCAACAGAACTTGAAACAATATGACTACAAATACAACCCAATTAACCGACGATGAGATTTTCGAAGGATTTCGTAATGCCAACGAGCACATCGTAAAAGATTATTTCTACGGCTATTGTCGTGTTGCCTACTGCATCTACGACAAACGCTACGACTTGCAGCATAAGCCTGGCATGGACTTCTTCTCTCTTGCGCACGAGTATTATCTGGCTTTGTGCAAGCACGACTTCCAGCAGCTTGAAGATCGTAAGCCTTCAATGTCGCTCAAGACATGGATGGTAAATGGATTTCGCTTCTTGCTTCTCGACAAGCTCAAGGATGTTGATAAAGAGCATCGTTTCGAGAGTTTTGAGGCTCGTCAGGAGCGCACACGTATTGGCTTTGATGTGGTGGATAATGAGTTTGCTGCCGACTTCCGTCATACCATCAACGAGATTTGCCTGAAGTTTTATGGTCGCGACAGCAAGAATTCCATTATTCTGCAGATGCTCTTTATCGAGGGGTTCAAAGGCAAGGAGATTGGAGCGCAGTTGGGTATGAGTGCGTCTGCCGTAACCCAACGTTACAACAAGATGATGCACGACGTTGTGGTGCCTTACTTCAAACGTTATTTTGTTGCCAACGAGTATGGCGCGTCGCCAATGTCAAGGTCTGACATTATGTGCGAGGCTATGCCAAATCAAATGGATTATAATACAAAAGATATGGATAGAATAACACAACAGCGCATCACTCCCGAGTGGATTGACAGCCTTAAAGAGAATGAGGTATTTGTATTCGGCAGCAATCTTGCTGGTATGCATGGTGGCGGAGCGGCACGTGTGGCACGCTTGCGTTTTGGTGCAATAATGGGGCAGGGTGTAGGCATGCAAGGCCAAAGCTATGGCATACCTACAATGCAAGGAGGTGTTGATACTATTCGTCCTTATGTCGACGAGTTTATCAACTATGCCAAGGCTCATCCCGAAAAGCATTTCCTTGTAACGCCAATTGGTTGCGGCATTGCCGGATTCGAGCCTGAGGATATTGCCCCATTGTTTAATGAGGCACGACAGGTGCAGAACGTCAGCCTGCCTGAAAGCTTTTGGAAAGTGCTGTAAGGTAAATAATAATGTAATATATATATAATGTATATATATAATAAGGTGTGCACCTCATGTTTCTCTTTCTTGTATAGAAACATGTAGTGCACACCCATTTCTTTTTATTTCTCCTTAAAATAGCTTCCTTCCGGCATTGCGCGGTCAGAAGCCATGCACATATTGAAGCGTTCTCTTGATTTTCTTTCGCGTCTGAACATCTCTTCTGTGCCTTTTGCGTCCTCGCAGAATGATAGATGATTGTCTATGCCCATGTCGGCAGCCATGCCTTCAACGTCAAGGTTGTCGGTACCTATAAAGGTAAAGGTCCAGCCTTGCTTCTTAAGCTTGTCTATAAGATTCTTTATCATCTTGAGATTATACTCCTCGCTACAGTTCTCCTCGCCATCCGTAATAATGGTCACCAGCACCGAATCCTCGTCGGTTGTCTGCGCGTTTATCTTTGCTATGCCCATTCCAATAGCATCGTACAGAGGAGTTGCACCGCCCGGATTATATTCGTCGCGTCCAAGTTTGTGAGCCATATCGGCTGTAACGTTGTCGTATATCAGACGCTTGTGCGAACTGTCAAACGTTATCAGCGTAACGTGCTGCTCAAGTTCCTTGTGTGTCATTTGCATCTTGCCGATTGTCTCAAGTGTCTCGTTGATGCCCATCAGAGCCTGCTTCTGGATTATTGCCATGCTGCCACTCTCGTCTACTACCAATAGATTAAATACTCGTTTCATAATTCTTTTGTGTTTTAAAAGTTCTACTTATATCCCTTAAAAGAAATATGAAGCAGGAAAATTAAGTTGTCCACACAAAAAATCGAGATTTTATCTGTTATTCGTATTTCTTGTGGAATATCAGCAAGCATATTGCGCCTGCCAAAGCCATTGGCACACCTATAAGTGCCGGATAGTTGTAGCCCAATCCTATTGATACCGGTATGCCTCCAAGGAATGCTCCAAGGGCGTTGCCAAGGTTGAAGGCTGCCTGTATACAGCAACCTCCAAGCATCTCGCCTCCTTCACTATGCTTTACTATAAGATATTGCTCTGGCGAGCCTATGCCGAAGAGGCAAGCGCATATGCCAAACATCAGTATGGCTGATATATATCCGTTTGACGACAGAAAGAATGTTGCCAACAATGCAAGTGCCGCTATCAGCTGCAAGTAGAATGTGAATCGTCCTGGCTGAATGCGGTCGGCTACAAACGCACTTACCTGGTTGCCCACAACCATACCAAGTCCTGCAAGAATCATAAGTAGCGATATGCTTGCAGCGCTGAATCCTCCATTCACCTGTAATAATGGCGATATGTAGCTAAACCAACACAGTATGCCTCCGTTGCCAAGGAACGTGGCGGCTATGATTAGCCATGGGGCAGGACTGTGCATAAATCTGAATTGTGCCTTCATGCCGTTGTTGGGCAATGCCTCTACATCTGGCACCCAGCGGTATATCATATATAATGTAACGAGAGCCATCACGGTAGACATGGCAAATGGCATGCGCCATGAGATAATATGGCTGAGGAATGTTCCCAGCGGAACACCTATAAGATTGGCAAAGGGCATGCCGGCGCACATCATGGCTACTGCTTTGGTGCCCTTGCCTTTATCGGCTATCTTTACTGCCACTATTGCGCCCGTACCAAAGAAGGCTCCGTGGGGCAGACCTTGCACAAAACGGGCGCATAGCAACAAACCGTAGCTTGGAGATATTGTGGCAATAGCTGAGCCCAAGGCTATGAGCGACGAAAGAAACAGCAGTATGTTTCTTGGACGATACTTGTGCATGAATATCAGCGAGAATGCACCGGCACACACGCCTAAGGCATAAATCGAAATAAGATGTCCGGCTTGTGGTATCGATACTCCCATGTTGTGTGCCACATCCGTCAATATTCCTTCAATTATAAACTCGGCTATGCCAAGGGTGAAGGTGCCCAAGGCAAGGGCGAATAGTCCTTTCTTCATAAATCTATGTCTTTGTATGCTGCAAAGTTAATCAATTAATTTTTATACATTATATGTATAAGTGTAGTTTTGACACGATATATGCGTTTAATGATTTAAAATAAGTAGACTTCTGGTTAAAGAAAATAAAATATTGAAATATTTACAAATTTGTTTTGCTCATATAAATATCTTTTGTATCTTTGCATTGTGAATAAGAAAAACAGGTAAATGTAATAAAGAAAAATAAGAAATGAACAACAAAGAAGCAATAGCACGACTTACTGAGCATGGCATAAAGCCATCTGTACAACGCATAGCTATAATGCACTACCTGCTCACACACTTCACCCATCCAACGGTGGATGATGTTTATCGCGGACTTTGCTCCAAGATACCAACGCTCAGTCGAACTACGGTATACAATACGTTGCGTATGTTTTCCGAGAACAATGCGGCACAGATGATTACCATAGACGACCATCGGGTGTGCTACGATGGAAACATCAACGCACATGCTCATTTCTATTGCAATCGCTGCCGACGTGTATACGACATCTTCGACGAGGTTTCTCCTCTATTGTCGTGCAAGGAGATAGGCGGACATCAGGTTAGCGACGTGCAACTCTACTATAAAGGCATTTGCAAAGAGTGTCTTGAAAAGGATAATCAGAATATGGAGGAATGCTCAAGCCAAATTAGCTAACCTCCTGACAAACAATAACATTATACAATAACTTAAAAAACAATAACATTATGAAGAAGAAGTTTATTTGCACAGTATGTGGTTATATTTATGAAGGTACAGAGGCTCCTGAGAAGTGCCCAGTTTGCAAGGCTCCTGCAAGCAAGTTTAAGGAACTTGACGACCCAACAGAAGGTCCTGCCTTTGCTACAGTACACACTCTTGGCGCTGCTCGTAAGGAAGAAGCCAATGCCGAGATGATTAAGGATCTTGAGACTCACTTCAATGGTGAGTGTGGCGAGGTTGGTATGTATCTTGCAATGAGCCGTCAGGCCGATCGCGAGGGATATCCAGAGATTGCTGAGGCTTTCAAGCGCTATGCTTTCGAGGAGGCAGAACACGCAAGCAAGTTTGCTGAGCTCCTTGGCGATGTATTAAAGGATACAAAGAGCAACCTTGAGGCTCGTATCGCTGCCGAGCGTGGCGCTTGCGAGGATAAGTTCCGCATTGCTAAGAACGCTAAGGCTGCTGGCATGGACGCTACACACGATACCGTTCATGAGATGGCTAAGGACGAGGCTCGCCACTGCGCTGGCTTCATGGGCTTGTACAAGCGTTACTTCGAAAAGTAAATGATACTTTAAAAGGTATATATAACTGGTTGGGGAGACAGACTTCAAATTGAAGTTTGCCTCCCTTTTTTTGTTTTCCAAGGTTTTATCATGCTTAATTTTTATTAACTACTTACATAAATCGCTCATACTAACAAAATTTTTGTAACTTTGCATTCTATATGTATCTTGTAGCAGAATTAAAACAAGTTTATATAATTAATTAAATGAAACAGTACAAATTAGTGAACAATGTGCTTGGCTGGCTTACCTTCTTGGTTGCAGCCTTCGTGTATTGTTCGACAATTGAACCGACAGCCAGCTTTTGGGACTGTCCTGAATTCATTACTACCGGCTATAAGCTGGAAGTAGGTCATCCGCCTGGAGCGCCATTCTTTATGCTCACGGCCAATCTATTCTCTCAGTTTGCAAGCGATCCGTCTCAGGTAGCTCGCATGGTTAACACAATGAGTGCGTTGCTTAGTGCTACCACCATTCTGTTCTTGTTCTGGAGCATAACGCACCTCGCACGCAAGCTCATTGTTAAGGATTGGAACGAGATGACTACCGGCAAGATGATTGCTATACAGGCATCTGGCTTGGTAGGCGCACTTATCTATACCTTCTCCGACACCTTCTGGTTCTCGGCTGTAGAAGGCGAGGTTTACGCCTATTCATCAGCATTCACAGCCATTGTATTCTGGCTTATCCTTAAGTGGGAAGACCATGCCGACGAGCCTCACAGCGACCGTTGGCTTGTGCTTATTGCCTATATGACCGGTCTTTCTATTGGTGTTCACCTTCTCAACTTGCTTTGTATTCCGGCTATAGTGCTTGTCTATTGCTATCGCCGCTATCCACACATCGAGCTTAAGGGTTCGCTCTTGGCATTGGTTGGCTCTTTTGTCATCGTTGCAGGCGTTCTCTATGGTGTAGTACCTGGAATCATTACTGTAGCCGGATGGTTTGAGCTGCTGTTTGTCAATCAGTTAGGTTGCCCGTTCAATACTGGCGAGATCATTTATATAATTCTGCTTGTAGCCATCGTTATATGGGCTATTTACGAGTCGTATGTCGATCGCAACTTCAAGCGTCAGAACATCTCGTTCACTCTCTCGGTAGGTATGCTTGGCATTCCTTTCCGTGGAACAGAGTGGGTTGCTGCTATCATTGGCATCATCATCCTTGTGGCTATCTATTTTGGCTTAAGCTATCGCCGCAAGGTAGAGAAGCAACTTGTGCCGGTCATTTCGGCCCGCTTCAAGAACACAGCCCTTTTGTGTATGCTTATGCTTATGATTGGCTATTCAAGCTATGCGGTTATCGTTATCCGTTCGGCAGCCAACCCGCCTATGGATCAGAATTCGCCCGAGGACGTCTTCACCCTTGGTTCATATCTTAGCCGCGACCAGTATGGCGACTCGCCTTTGGTTTACGGTCAGGCATACACATCGCAGGTGGCTTTCGATGTCGATGGCAACATGTGCATTCCTAAGCGCAAGGAAGGCGCTCCTATATGGCAGCGCAAGGAGAAGGCTTCGCAAGACGAGAAGGATTCTTACTTCGTGGTTTCTCACAAGGACAAACTGGTATATGCTCAGAATATGCTGTTCCCGCGTATGCACTCTTCGGCTCACGCACAGGCATATGAGAGTTGGCTTGGAGGTGTTCAGGGCACCGATGTACCTTACGATCGTTGTGGCGAGATGGTTACAGTCAAGATGCCTTCACAGTGGGACAACATACGTTTCTTCCTTTCTTACCAATGCAATTTCATGTATTGGCGCTACTTTATGTGGAACTTTGCCGGACGCCAAAACGATATGCAGGGCAATGGCGAGCCTGAGCATGGCAACTGGATTACCGGTATCTCGTTTATCGACAACTGGATGCTGGGCGACCAAAGCAAGATGCCTCAGGAACTTAAGGACAACAAGGGACACAACGTGTTCTATTGCTTGCCGCTTTTGCTTGGTCTCATCGGACTCTTCTGGCAGGCTTGGCGCGGACAACGTGGCATACGCCAGTTCTGGGTGGTTTTCTTCCTGTTCTTTATGACGGGTCTTGCCATCGTGCTATACCTTAACCAGACTCCGCAGCAGCCACGTGAGCGCGACTACGCTTATGCCGGTTCGTTCTACGCATACGCTATTTGGTGCGGTTTGGGCGTGCTTGCTATCTACGATATGCTTAAGAAGCGCGTCAAGGGCAACGAGGTTGCACTTGCAGGTATTGTAGGTGTTGTGTGCCTTCTTGTTCCTATTCAGATGGCATCGCAGACATGGGACGACCACGACCGTAGCGGTCGTTATACATGCCGCGACTTTGGTCAGAACTACCTGATGACTCTTCAGGACAAGGGCAATCCTATCATCTTCACCAATGGCGATAACGATACCTTCCCGCTCTGGTACAATCAGGAGACTGAGGGTGTGCGTACCGACGCTCGTGTATGCAACCTTTCTTACCTGCAGACCGACTGGTACATCGACCAGATGAAGCGTCCTGCCTACGATTCACCTTCGGTTCCTATCTCATGGCCACGTCTCGACTTCTGCTCTGGTACTAACGATTATGTCCAGGTAGACCCGTCCCTCAAGCAGCAGGTACTCGATTTCTATGCTAAGAATCCTGCTGAAGCTAAGGCTCAGCTTGGTGACAATCCGTTCGAGCTCAAGAATGTGCTTAAGTATTGGGTACGCTCTAAGGATGACGAAACACATGTTATACCTACAGACACTCTGTATCTCACCATCGACAAGGAGGCTGTTAAGAAGAGTGGTATGCTTATGGCAAGCGACACAATACCCGACCATATGATTATCTCGCTCGCTGGCAAACGTGCCCTTTACAAGAACGACCTCATGATGCTCGAGATGCTTGCTCAATGCAATTGGACTCGTCCTCTGTATGTGGCTACAACTGTAGGTTCTGAAAACTATATGAACCTTGGCGACAACTTCGTTCAGGAGGGTTTAGCCTACCGCATCACTCCATTTACAACCAACAAGAATGGAGCCAAGAACTTTGATACGGAGAAGACATATAACAATGTAATGAACCGTTATAAGTTTGGTGGACTCGAAACTCCGGGTCTATATCTCGACGAGACAGTTATGCGTATGTGCTTCACCCATCGTCATCTCTTTGCCCAGCTTGCTTTGCAACTCATCCAGGAGGGCAAGAACGACAAGGCTCTTAAGGCTCTGCGCAAGTGCGAGAAAGTGCTGCCCAACTATAATGTGCCATATACATTCATGTCAGGCTCTGCCGATATTGCCCGCGCTTATGCTATGTTGGGCAAGAAAGCCGATGCCAAGCGTGTGCTGATGCAGGTTTGGGACAACGCCAAGGGATATGCCGACTATTATGTTCAGCTTACTGGCTCGCGTTTCGACCTTTGCCAGAACGATCTCATGCGCCAGCTCTACATCATGCAGAGCATAGCAGACATTATGCAGCTTGCTGACACAAAGCAGGCTGAAAAGTGGTCTGGCGTGGCCAATGCAATATATAGAATGTATCAAGCAAAAGGCGGACAGCCGTTCGAAGCAAGATGATAATTGAACAACCCGCTATGTGGTTGCGATGGTTATTTCCAAGCGCAACCTGGAGAATGGATCATACAGAGCGCTCGGTATACATTACATTTGACGATGGACCTATACCCGAGTCTACTCCTTTCATTCTCCAAACACTGGCGGAGTTTGGTGTTCGTGCCACGTTCTTTATGGTGGGCGACAATGTGCGCAAGTATCCCGAGCTGTATAAGCAGATAGTTGCAGCCGGTCATCAAGTAGGTAATCATACCTATCACCACCTTGGCGGATTCAAACATCTTACCAAGACGTATATAGATGATGTGGAACGGGCCAACGACCTTATAGGCTCGCACCTGTTCCGACCGCCTCATGGATGTATGACACATACAGAGTTTCTTTGGCTTAAGCGTAAGTATCGCATCGTGATGTGGGATCTTGTGACACGCGACTATTCCAAGTGGCTCACTGCCGACGAGGTTTACGACAATGTGCGCAAGTATGCACGCAACGGTTCAATCATTACTTTTCACGATTCGCTAAGGAGTATAGGCAAACTCCGCACGGCACTTCCACGTTCGTTGAAATGGCTCAAGGACCAGGGCTTTGAGTTTAAGACATTCGAATAAGAGTGTGCCAAAACAGAATGTATAGATAACCAGTAATTGTCTTCGTATGGATAAGAAACAATTATCTCTAAAAATAAAAGCCGAGGCTAAGAACCTCGGCTTTTTTGCATGTGGCATAGCTAAAGCCAATGCCGTTGACCCAGATGTTGTGGCTTCGTACAAGAAGTGGATAGGCCAGGGTGGGCATGCCACTATGGCATATCTCGAGAACTATCCCGACAAGCGTTTCGACCCACGCTTGCTTATGGATGGCTTGCAGAGCATAGTGTCGGTGGCACTGAATTATGCGCCTGCCAATACCTTGCCACAAGGTGAACCACAGTTTGCAGCTTACGCCCTTGGCAAAGACTATCACGATGTAGTTAAGGGCAAGTTGCGTCAGTTGGCCGAGACACTTGGCTTCGACGTGTATCGAGCCTTCTGCGACTCGGCTCCGGTACTTGAGCGTTATTGGGCTGTTAAGGCAGGTTTGGGTTGGACAGGTCGCAACCATCAGCTCATAATCCCACATGCCGGTAGCATGTTCTTCCTTGGCGAGCTGTTTTTGCCTATAGAACTCTGCTATGACGAGCCAATGCCATCGCGTTGTGGCAAATGTCATGCGTGTGTGGATGCGTGCCCTACCCATGCTTTATCTTTTGTTGACAACACAGCAAAGACTCAGTTCGACGCCCGCAACTGTCTTAGTTATCAAACTATCGAGAATCGTGGCGACATCCCTTCCGACCTATCCGACAAGATGGGCGATACTATCTACGGTTGCGACCGTTGTCAAACGGCCTGTCCATGGAATCGTTTCTCCCAACCCACCGACATTCCCGAGCTACAGCCTACTGACGAACTCCTCAACATGAAGCGAGAGGATTGGCTCTTGCTTACCGAAGAAGACTACCGCCGACTGTTTAAAGGTAGTGCCGTTAAAAGGGCAAAATACTCGGGTCTGATGAGGAACATTCACGAGGCACTCGACTAAGTCCTCGACCGCTTCCTAATCCCCTCTCCAAGCATTATATATTACTTGCCATTTTAATATAATATAAATGGGCATTTAATATTATATAAATTGGCATTTAATATTATATAAATGGCAAAGTAATATAATAATAAATGACAAAGTAATATATAATTGCTTTAATGGAATATTTGATGGCTGTCTTAAGCTATACGACGAGCCGGTGAGGAAGTGGTTGGGGAGATTTGCAAAGTGAATGGTTACTTACAACCATTCGTTAAAGAATGAGACGATACTATCATGCAGAATCCTAACAATAAGTATTTGATAACTAATTTTATTAACAAGCTGGATAATGAATGAGAAATATGCTTTATATGAGAAAAATTTGTTTTAAACTTCATCGTTGGTTAGCCATACCATTCGGAGTATTTACATCAGTATTGTGTTTTACGGGATTTGTCCTTTTGTTTCGCGACGAAATAGCTGAACTATGCGGTTATGACTCTCATCAGATGCCATTTCTGATAGCTATTAAGCAGTTTCATCGTTGGTTGTTTATGGTTCCTGAGAATCCTCATGGAGGTTTGTCTGTTGGGCGTATTTTGACAGCTGTTTCTGCGATGTGCATGTCGCTTATTCTAATCACCGGAGTTGTCATTTGGTGGCCTAAGAGTAAGAAGATGCTCAAGAATCGTCTTACGGTAAATACAGGTAAGGGCTTTCGCCGTTTTGTTTACGATACCCATGTTTCGTTAGGCATTTATGCTTTCGTGTTCCTTTTCTTAATGTCCACCACGGGACCGGTATTCTCTTTTGAATGGTACAGAAAGGGCATGTCTAAGTTGTTAGGGCAGAAGGCTGAAAACAAGGAGCTGATTATCAAGAAAGAAGACAAGAAGCTTATGACTACAAAAAATCGTGCTTTTGAAACGCATATCAATAAGCATGTCAACTCGCAATCAGCAAGTATGCAAGATAGTCTTCAGTCGAAAGTAGGGTCGCATGGGAATAAAAAGAAAAAAACTATGCTCTTCAAGATTCTCCATACGGGCACTTGGGCTGGCTGGTTCTCCAAGATTCTCTATGCTATTGCAGCTCTCATAGGTGGTTTTCTGCCTGTCAGTGGTTATTACATGTGGTGGAAGAGAAATCTAAAAAGATAGTATGAAGGATTATTCCTACTTTTAAAAATACATGAAACCCGACTGATTTTAAGCGAAGAACCTAAAATCTGTCGGGTTTATTTTTTCCTGACTTCGTCATTGCGTCACCAAAAAATCTTCATCAAAGAGTTTGGCGATTTTCTGATGCCTTGCCATCAACATTGTCTGAGTGTATACATCCTTGTTCAGAGGTAGCTTAATTTGTATGGTTGTGATGGTCTTAGCCAATGCAAGCACCTTGTCTACGCTCATTTTAATCTCTGAGACTTTCAGCATGCGCTCCAATTCCTTGTATACTTTCAAAGCCACAAAGCAGATGCATATATGAGCCTCGATGCGTTTGCGTGTAAAATGAAACATAGGACGTATCTCTATCTTTGATTTGGCTATACGGAAGGCCCGTTCTACATGCCAAAGGTTGTGGTATGCAGCATAAACGTCTTGTATTGGTATATCCGTATTGGTGAGATATCCTTTTAGGCCGTCCCATTTGGAATCGTCGGCAACACGGTCATAGTTGATGGCTACCTTCACTTCACCATCCATCTGAGGATTACTGTGGCGTCCCTCCTTCGAGAAACCTGTCTTGCGTAATTCGTCCTCATAATCCGCTTCAAAGTAAAGTGTGGTGATTCCACCGTAGCAGCCTTGCTCGTTGGATATGCTAAACGAGCCTTTACAAGCTTGCGGAATACATCATCGTCAATACGATTGAAACCAATCCTGTCAAACGTGCGGTCCAATATCAAGTCGCATCCGTTGAGAAGGATATTGCTGACATTGGACAGAACGCGGCGGACTTCTTCACGCTCACGGTCACACGCTTCACGCTCCTCACCATATAAATCGAGTTGTGGATGGCGCTGGGATTCTTCTTTTGAAATCCATTCTTTTGCTTCATTGACAAGATTTTCGACCTCATCTTCATTATATGCAACACCAATTGTGGCAAGTTCCTTCATCTTGCCACCGATTTTCTCAACAACAATAACTCCGATATTGCCGGAACGATGTCTTTTCTTTCTGATAAACATAGTTAAAAATCCTTTTGCGTCACCCAAAATTAGGTGACGCAAAGATACAAAATATTGTTTATCAATCAGTTATAAAATAAGTGTTTTTTGAGTGACGAAGTCAGGAAAAAAATCAGAGAAGAAAAACAACTGATTTTTTCAATTCTTTTCTTCTCTGAACTTTTTATTAAAGTATAGCTGATCTTATTGTTGGTGTTCTGCTTACCGTCGTCTATCGCCCAAGAACCTGGTGCGTGTTCTGCCCAATGGGCAACATGACCCAATTAATCTGTAAACTCAAAGCAAGATGAATCTGCAACAAACTTCAAAAGGCTATCTGTAGTTTTGTCCAAGGTCTCTTTATACAAGAGACCTTCAATATATTCTGTTGGAATGGCCGAATAGCCGTATTTTGCTCCAAGAATGGCACACGCCACTGCTGCATTAGTATCAGCATCTCCTCCAGCATTCACAACGGCAAGCAATCCTTCTTCAAATGAAGAGGCATGCCAATATGTCCATAGAGCTACAGATAGTGTTACTAAGGTATAGCCACAATTGTCGTAGCACACAAGGTTTTTGACATCTGTTTCCAACCATGCTTTGTCAATATATTCACAAATGTCAGCATCATATTGAATGGCTGTATCAAGCATCTCAGAGCGTGTTTGTGGTTCCATACCATAAACTAATGCGTGTATAAGTTCGGAGACTATTACGCATGAGCATATGCATCTTGGATCGTAATGAGTCAGCTTGCATATATTCTCTGCACATGTCCTTACTTCTTTAGGGAACAGTCCTACAATAGATGTGCGCATCAGTCCACCGTTAGCTGCTGATTTGCAGCCACTCATTCTCCAAACCATTTGTGAAACCTCAAACGGCTTCTCTGTATAGTCGCCAATCATCAGTACTTTATAGGTATGTGCTCCGATGCCCATAGGAACACCATTAGCCCAAGCCTTGAAATGTTTGGAGATATTTAAGAAATTGACACCTTTGTCCTCAATTACTGCATCAGCAATGCATAGCATCATGTCTGTGTCGTCAGTCCAATCGCCAATTTTCCATCGTTTCCGATGTCTATCCTGATATATCTGCTTATAGTGTTGTAGTCCATGAGGATATTTCCAAGCGATATCCTCGTCAGTCATGAACTCCGTTCCCAATCCGAGTGCATCGCCAATAGCTTGACCATATAGGCAACCTTTAAATCTATCAATTATTTCGTGTTTCATAGCCGTACAGATCTAAATTTCAACAAAACAGGTTAACACCAAATGTAGTTATCTCTATTTTAGATGAATCTTGCATTGACAAACTATCATTGTCCTGCTTCATCATAATATAACTTGAGTCAGTTCTTTCTTTACTGACATATTTGCAAGAGCCACAGTCTTTATTGGATGCTTTTCTTGAACAAGACAATATAGTGACGCTTATGACCAAGCATAAGTATATTATTCTTTTAAATTCACTCTTATTCATATTGCTAATTCTCCAAAAGTCGTTCAATCATCATGGCCTACGGATGTTATACTTTTGGATGGCTTCTATAGCACGCTGAAATCCTCTATCTGCAGCAGCATACATATAGTATGCCATCTTGTTAGAATCTTTTTCTACACCTAAACCATCGTTGTAGCATATGGCAAGATGGAACATAGAATCAGGTTCTCCTTGATCGGCTGCTTCTTTAAACCACTTGATTGCCTCTGCATAATCTTGCTCCGTACCCCTTCCAGAGTAATATAAATGGCCAAGACAAAATTGACCTTGTACAGAGCCAGCCACAGCAGATTTCTTGAAAAAGTCAAATGCCTTACTTGAATCTTGATCAACACCTATTCCATTTTCATACATGATTCCAAGATTGCATAAAGCGTCTCCATGTCCCTGTTCTGCTGCTTTAAGATACCATTCTATCGCCTTCTGAGGATCTTTTTCAACACCTTCTCCTTGACGATAGCAAATGCCCAAATCAAATTGAGCTTGCGCATATCCCTGCTCTGCAGCAATTTTGTAGAGTTCTATGGCTTTCTTATCATCTCTCTGGATACCTATGCCATAAGTATAACACTTGGCTAACGAGGCAATTCCGTCGAGTGAGAATTCAGATGCTTTTTTATACCACTCAAAAGCATAATTACCATTTTGCTGGGTTCCAATTCCATATCTGTAGCAATCTCCTAAACGAACAAATGCATCCTTATAACCTCCTTTGGCAGCTTTCTGCATATACAAGAAGTATTTATTGGCATCTTCCTCTATGCCGTCACCATTCATAATATGCATTGTCAATTGGAATGTACATTCCAGATTTCCTGCTTTATCTCCTTTTTCAAGCCATTCTACAGCTTTTTTGAAATTACGTTCTGTGCTGATATCGTCCATATAGTATAAGTAAAGATTCCAGTATGCCTCTATATTACCAAGCTCTGCAGCTTTGGTATAGCAGGCTAAAGCTTTCTCTTTATCGTCCTCTGTTCCGATACCTTTTTTATAGCATGTTCCTAAATTGTTCATTGCTGCAGCATTGTTCAAATCAGCAGCTTTTGAGTATAGCTCAAAAGCACGTTTGTAGTCGTGAGGGACATCTTCTGACTGTTCAAAAATCCAACCAAGTTCAAGCATGCTATCAGTATTACCTTTTAATATACTTTTCTCGAAGATGGTTATAGCCTTATTAATGTCTTTTTCGACAACAATTCCTTCTTGGTAATATTGACCCAACATGCAAAGAATCTCTCCGTCTGCATTTTGGTCTTCTGACATATGTTTAACAACTTTGTATACGGATTCAGGTGCTTTTGCCATCATGTATTTAATAGCAGGAATGAACTCCATATCAGCCGCCTGTTGAATCATAGATAATCCTTCTGCTTTTTTACCTGATATTCGTGTACTGATATGGTATATGCGTCCTAATGCGAATAAGGCAGGAACATATCCTTTCTGACTTGCCTTTGTCAAATCATCAATTGCGCGAAAGAATCTATAATCATCGATGTCATCGTCAAGTTTACCAATAGATTTTATATACAATGCTTCAGGGTCTCCCTTATCGGCATCTTGGCAAATGCGCTTAAATGTTGCATATCCCTTTTCTTTGAAATCAGAATTGATAGCAGAGGATTGTCCGTTGTCGGCAAACACGTTTGTTAATAGTTTTTTTGCAGCAGCAAAATTCTTTGCCGCTGCTTTCTGAAGATACTCATGGGCTTTCTCTATGTTATCTTCAACTCCTATACCATATAAATAGTTGAAACCAAGCTCATACATGGCTTCTACATTGCCAAGCACTGCCTGGGCTTTCAGTTTGATTATGTCAAATTTTGTAGTCATATCTAATTGTTTTAAAATGGTAAATCATTGTCTATTATTTTCTTTAACTTTGGAAGCATTATCGAAAAACGTTTTATCTCCCCATATGGTACGTATACGTGTTTAAGAGAAGAACATCCTAAAAAAGCATCATCTCCTACATGTTCCAAGGATTTAGGAAGGTATATCTCTTCCAGTGTTGTATTGTTATAAAAAGCATTGGCTGCTATACTTTTAAGACCATCTGGTAAGACTACAACTTTGTCTTGTTCAGCCATTACTTGTTGTTTTTTATGTAGTAAATATCTACCTGATTCCATTTGAACTACAAATAGGTCGTCTTTAGATGCAACTATTTCCTCTACAGTTATGTTCTCTAAGTATACCCCAAAAGATACGTAAGTTTGAATACCTTCCTTGTTTGTGAATAAACATTTTCTACACAAATTACCTGTTTTCTTATCAACAAAGAAGCCTACTTGCATTCTACCGTATATTCTAGCAAAAGAAAGAAGTGACCATACTTTTGTAACCCAACTCTCATAATGAGAACATAGGCATGAAAACAAAACTGTATGTTCCTTGTTGAACACTAATGTTCCTTCCTTAACAAATCGCTTGCAATCCCATTTGATAGTTCTTAATTTATAACACCCAGCAAAAGGGTTATCTTCACAGATGAAAAAGGCATCTTTAGGAATATTAATATATTCAAGCTCCTCATTGTTTGCAAATGCCGCGCCACCGATTCCTAAGACTCCATCGCTTGGCAATTCAAGACGTTTTAGAGTTGTTCTACTATTATTACTCCAATCAGTAGGCTGAAAAGCTCCAGTTGATATACCTATGGTACCCTTCTTAACAACATAGGTTTCTAGTAGCTCTGTAGGAAAATAAAGGATACTCCAATCATTACTGTAGAGAATTCCTTCATCATCAATTTTGCCATTCAACATATTGTCAAGAGCCCTTACATCTTCATCTTTAGAAGTATTATACTCCTTTACAAATGGCAAATAGTCTTTCATCATAATTGCAAAATCGCCAAGAGTACCTGTTGGAACAAAAATAGTTTTTAAATTATCACACCCATAAAAAACATTCTTACCAATATAAGTAATAGAACTTGGGAGAACTATTTTCTTTAAATGCTTACATCCTTTAAATGCTTCATCACCAATAAATTCAATACCATGTGGAAGTATTATTGACTCTAAACTTTCACAAGCAGAAAACAATCCCTTAGATATCTCGGTAATTGAAGAACAAAGAGTGACTGATTTTAGTTCTTTACATCCTGCAAATGCATATTGCTCAATGGTTGTTACACTCTCTGGTATAGTTATTTCACTAAGACCTTTACATCTTGCGAATACGAATTCACATAATCTTTTCGTTCCTGCGTGTATTTCAAATGAACACATAGTTTCTCCAACAACAGAAACAAGTTCTTCACCATTATGAGCATAGGAAACTTGCAAAGAATCAACTTTGTTTGTGAAGGAATTATTTTTTTGTTCTTTAGATATAATGGTATCACAAGCGACTCCATTTGATATAGCTTTTTCATAAACATCCAATCCGTCAACCTCATAATACTCTTTAGACTTTTGAAAATCAGAAAAACATTTAGGATAATTATTTAATCCATTATTCCAATGTCCAATAGTTACAGTTCCGTCTGTATCGTATTGTATATAGTCTCCCGAATTATCATTCTTAATTTCTCCAACTTTAACAGTGCCATCTTTGAAAAACATAAATCCAAAAGAAGGCCATTTTGGCGTATTGGACATATTACTTCCAATTCTTATTGTCTTTTCGGGAATACCAAATCTAATATAGTTATGATTCTTTGCTATTTGAATAAGATTTCCATGATATTGTACTCTTTCGTCACTAATGATTTTACGAATCCATAATGTATTGTCTGTTTCATCTACGACAAGTTGGCCATCTTCCCAAAAACCGAATTGGAATTCCTTATACAGGTACCTAATTCCCCAGCCATTGAGCAATCCATCACGGAAATAACCAATTTCCATATGATAATCCATATTGTGATAACCTATACCACTTGGAGCAGTGTCAAAATATCCCCTATGCGAATAGCCGTTGGCATATTTATATTTCCCCCAGCCATAAGGCTTGTTATCTTTGAGACTACCAGTATATACATCTCCATTTTCTAACTCTATAGTTCCTTCCATAACTTGATTGTCAATATGTTCATAACATAAAATATAGTGTCCTGATTTTCTCTGCTCAACAATAAAGTTTGCAGTGTCTTTTATTATGCTTTCCTCAGAGAATTCAGATAAGTTATATACTATTGTACAATGATTCTCTTTATTATATAGCCTTATTGCTTTTTCTCCTCCATCCGTTACAGAGAAGTATTCATACCCAAATTCAATTTGAGTGAATTTTAAAAGGAAATCTTTTAGAAGCCATGTTTGTTCAATGTCAAATGGAGCATGTTCACGCTCCATTTCTTCCATGAATGCATCCATTTCCTCTTCGGTCATATTATAGAAATCATCACTTGTCATATTATTTGCTATAATCTTTATGAACCATTATTATATTGTGCTCATTGTGTTATAATTTCTTGCCACAATATCTACAATAATCAGAATCTGCATCTATCAGTTTGCCGCAGTATCGACAATATATCATAGCTTTTTGGTGATGGCACTCTGACGTTTTATCTACTTTTCGCCCTTTGGCAATCCATATAATTATATAGATTATTGCAAAAATGAATGACATCGGAATTATATAAAAGATAAAAACATAGATGCCCCCATAAGGTATGGGAACAAGATAAAACAGAGGATAAGCAATTAATACCAGAAACAACCGTTTACTTAACTCAGAATAAACAACATTGGCCTTTGTTAGCCACAATGGAATGAGAAGATGGGGCTGGCTTTCTTCTATAGATCTCTTGGAGAGATATGTTATTATAATAGGATTTATAAGTACTGATGGGAAAAACAACAATGCCCATAGGCCATATGAATCATTTATTGTGTTTTTATCCAAAGCAAAAGGAATAGAAGCAATAATGACACTTAAAATTTCACATATTACACAATAAACCATCAAACTATATGCTTGACGATTTTTACGTTCTATCTGTCTGAAAGACAACAAATAAATGCACACCCCACAGAAGAGAATTGCAGAATATAAGATGTAGGTAGTATTTTTGCGTTCTTCATCTTCTTTTTGGGATAATTCTACATATCTATTGTATTCTTTTTCCCATTTTGGATACAATTGGGTGTATGCTAATTTCTCTAGTTGAGTATTCCTTTGACTATAGGCTTTATCACCATAATCATGGATAGTCTTATCGAAAGCATTCATTCCAAAGAAATCGATATATAGTTTGTTCCTATATAAGACATTTATGTAGCTTGGATCATAACCATGTTCATATATCATGTCTTTATTATTATTTATAAACCGCTCATATTCATTTTTTTGACAATGCATTAAGCCCGAAATGTTCATCTACATATTCATAGACATCATCTGTCACAGGTTCTAAGTTATAGTCAATGATACTATATATATTGAGAAGTACAAGAGTAGCAGAAAATACTACTACCATTAACAAACCAATTACAATACTACGCCATAAAGGCAACTTGTTTTTTTTCATATCTATTACAATTTTCTACCACAATATTTACAAAAAAGCGAATCTGATTCTATCCTTTTGCTACAATATTTGCAAAACATCAAGTTTTCATCTGTTTTTTCTGTTTTTAGTGCACAACTGGTTCTGTCATCTATTTTAGAAGCTTCAACATTAGGCAAATTGAAAGTTTTTTCTTCAAGGGTTGACGTTTCTAATACTTGGTTCATTGCTGGATTAGAAATACTGCTGGCATCAGAAACTTTATTGGAATCCACATCGTTTTCTTTCTCACAGGTTTTTGGCATAAACCGTTTATTGTATTCTACACTATTACTATTTGGCTTTTCTAATGTTTCTTCAAATTGTATTTGTGTGTCAACAGAAAGTTTTTGGGGGCTATCTTCTTGAAGAGGCTTTTTTACAGATGATATTTTTAACAATACTACAACTATGATAAGAACAATACCCCACCAAACAAAGTCTATAAAAGAATGAATGTTAAAACCAAGAACCGATATAGATATGGTGATATAGGCCATCACCTTACAAGTTTTTTTCCACCATAAAGTTTCTGAAGCTCTATATTTAAATGCATATATTGTCCAAAATAGCCAAATGGCAGTTCCTCCCAAAGAACTCAATATTGGTAATTGCCAGTCGTTTGCCCATCCCCATAGCACAATACTCTCTGTACCATATTGCATTTCTTTTACTATTGACATTTGGCTCGGTTGAGGAATCGCTGACCAAGGATAATATATAAGCCTGTAAAACAAGAGTGTTAATTCGCTTAAGAAGATGCATAATGCTCCCCAAGGTGCTACTTTCCAAAATATACTTTTCTTTTGCTTACTTGTACAAGCATCTTTCCTTCCAAGATAATCAGCAAGCACACAGAGGACTATCATTCCGCATACTGCATAAACCAATATATTTAAAAGGCTGTAATTACTTAACACATAGTATTCTGTCATAGCTTTTAATTTTTTATTTGTCTAATAAATCTTTTGGAACTATCAATCTATTGCCTATATTAGCAAAGATAAAGAACAAAAAATGAGGAACAAGATACTACCTCCAATGTTATGCACTCTTTTCTTATTCATAATAAATTGCTTAAACAAAATCATTAAAATATAATCTTTTTCATTGCTTCCTTAGGCACATACGCCATAGCCACCAAGCATCCATAAAACAATTCCACTATCACGCGCTGCTGCCCAGCAATACGAGCTACTCTGCCATGAATGCCCTTGAATTCACCTTCTGTTACAACTACGTTATCACTAAGTTTAAACTGGATGTTGTTAGATGTAATAGGGATGATATGGGGATTTTTGAGGGATGTAAGATTGATGAAGTTGTTCATAGCTTCATTACGTATAGTTAGTGGCGGATTGCGGTCAGGATTGTTTTGAAGATGGATGGTGTGGTCAAAGTAGTAGCTAAGCAAAGGACTGCTTTCATTTGTCGCAACCTTGTTGTCGTGTAGTAAGGCTTCTACTTGCTCTGCTGTTGCATGTACAAAGATAAAGGAGGGGAGGAGTGGTTCGGTTACTATTCGCTTCTTGCCTCGCCTCTTTATTTCTTTATATCGCATAGGAACGTAATACTCAAGTGCATTGGTTTCCACTAAGGTCTTTGCTTTGGTAATACGTCCATACGAAACTCTTAGCACGAACCATTGCTTGTTTCCGGCAGGCAGATTTTCTACCGACACCCCATATCTGACATCATCAGAAATGGAGGGCGTGCAAGAGGTAAGTCCTACACTTGGACACGATAAGCCAGTGTCGATTGGCTGCCCATTATACAATGAAGCGTCTGCCTTTTGAGACAGGTTGGTAGTATCTTCCAATGTTGTTCAGAAGTTAGATCAAAACCAATAGACTTTTTCTTGATAGAATAGTCTTTATTTAACTACAAAGATAGAGAAATAAAATATAATTAATGAAGAAAGCACATTACTATTTTTGATTTTGGCAAATAAAAGTATACTCAAACACGTTTTCATTTTCTTACGTTTTAAATGATTACTATTTTAATTCTTTACCCTTTATGACTTGATTGGGCAAAAGGTTAACAATAAAATGAAAAAATGTAGGGCAATAAGGCCTTCTAACTTCTCCTTAGAATGATTCATAGACTGCCACAACTTACCATAGTTGTCAGCATTAAGAACCTCATTCCAAAGTGAAGTCTTTTTCATAAGTTCAACACCACGCTGCCAAAGCTGAGGCTTATGCTTCTGAACAGTTCTGTCCCATAAATGAGTATACTCATGAATAGAATGTTCAGGGGAAATCTTAGTTTCATCAAGATAGATGTTGCCATCCTTATCTACAAAACCATAGACTTCTCCTTGTGGAGTGGAGGAGAGTTCTATTTTAGATTCTGCATTATATACTGAGCCACGTCCATCACCTCTTCTTTGGTTGGCATCTTGTGAGTTTTGAAATTCTCGTCCAACCAACTCAGCATTGCCATTTGTTGTGATTCTGATTTTAAATCAGACCAACCATTATTATGTTGTCCTTGGGAAGATTTAAAAGTTTCAAACCACCTACTAAACCCATCTGGGCTTCTGATAGTTTTACCTCTGATTGCATTTTCAAATTTTCTTAAAAGTTCTTCATTACCATCTATGAAAATTTGGGCACGTACTTTATAAGTACTATCTCCAAAATAATCTCAAAGAAACCAATAATTGGCAGTATGACCAATACATCCAAAGGAAGATTTATTCTTAAATTTACCAAAGAGGTCATGTCTTAGGACTTCAATTTCTTCAGTATCCTTTAATGGCATATAGTAATTACTTACCATTTGCTGCAAATACTGGATATTGTGAGTCTTTAAGAACTCCTCCATGGTAGCTCTACCAAAAACATTGATGCCATTTGACTTTAGATGAGAGATAAGTTGAGAGGTGATAGATGAAGAGACACCTTTTGTGGACTTTGTAGATGTAGTAGGGGTGGTAGGAGTGGTAGGTGTAGTAGGTTCAGTAGGGGTGAGTGGAGAACCTTTGCTGTTTTCTACCTTTCTTAGCAATCATCTCCATAAGAGAAGTCTTACCAGTACCAGCATAGCCAGAGAGAGTCATAGAAGTTTCATTAGACTTCATGAATCTATCCATTTCATTAAGAGCATCTATCTGCTGAGCATTAGGCTTGAAAGGAGCTTTGACCTTAGTGCCATCAGCAAATGTGAAGTCTTGAGACACAGACTTATCACTATGCTCAGGCTTAGGTTCAATGTCATTAACAATGTCATAGTCAGCAGACTCCTGCTTAATGAGATCTGTTTCATCTTTCAGCTGAGAAGAGGACATAGAATCAATGAATCTTTGTGCTTGATTCTCAACATCACCCATAATATTATTTGCTATAGACTCATCCTCAAATTTGGCAAAACAATCTATTACAGCCAAAGAACCATCAGATTGTTTAATGACATTCTCTGGACGAATGTCAGTAACAATATAACCATCCTTGGTATATTCAGCATTAATACCTTTGCCCTTGGATAATGTGAATCCAAGAGTATTAGTCATATAATTCTGAATTTCATCCATAGTAGGTGCTATACCACTATCTTCATACTATAATACTAATTCCATTATCAGAAGCTCCTACCTTAAGCATTTTCATCGCTGTTGTAGAAAAAACTAAATTATGAATCAGTATTCTATTCATAAGAGCTTTTGGAGTACTATAATGATTAAGGGAAATATTTTTTACAACAGTTCCCTTATCATTATTTTTCCAAACTCTTGTTTCTGAACTTGCGGCACTATCTCCTAAAGCCTCTTCATAATAATCATTTGGTTCTACAATCAATTGTTTATGCTTTGTAGCCCAATTTATTAACTCTTTTTGTTGTCTTAAAGATTCTTCATGTAATTGCTTTCGTAGGCTTTGGTTATTGCTTGTCTTTTCTTTACTGCCTCTGCCCATTCTTTGTTGCTCATCTTTGATGAGGTTGAATGTACTCTCAAAGACTCTTCCTGCTGATTTAATTGCTTTGTCATATTGTTTATTATTTATTATATTGTTTACTGATTGAGAAGAAATAATACTGTTATTGATTTCATACTTACCATTACGATTAATTTCTGGAGTATTTAATCTAATGTCAGCATCAATGACTATCAGATTACCATTAGGAGTTTTTATAACATTTTCATCATGAAGGTCAGAGATATACAAATCATCAGTAATAAAAGTATTACCTCTATCTTTAGTAGACTTTATAAAACCTGCCTTAGTTATAAATTCATCTATTTCTGCTTGTGTTGCAGGAGTTCCTTGAATGAAAGGTTGTACAACAAGAAATTGAAATTCTCCTTTGGAGTTTCTCCCAAAGCCGGTAATCTTTAATGCAGCTTCAGGGAATAGAGTGTTATGAAGAGTAATTCTGTCAAGGGCAAACTGTGGAGTGATGAAATATTCAGTAGAAAGAATCTTAATAACATTAGTATCTCCATCATTAGCAAATACCTTAGCTTCACCTCCTTCTGTAAACAACTCCTTACCCTTAATAGTATCAAGATTATCATGCCAAATGCCTTTAGCTTTGGCCCATGACTCAATTACCCTTTCCTGGATAAATTGTTGCCTTTTGTCTCTCTCATACCTTTCTGAGACTGAGAGTGTAACATTTCTACTTGAGCTTTCATTTGAGCTAAGGAGTATGGATGCTGTTGCATTTGCTGTACCTCCTTGATACATTCCTCTTGATGTTTCTTGAGGAAATCGTTGATAAGTGACTTTGCCATTGTATTAATTTATAAAATCAAGTGATTATGTCCAAGCTTGCATTATGAATTCTTGGATAACAGGTAAGAAAGGTTCAATTTCTCTTGCTTGTTCCTTCATACTCATACTTCCCATATTATCCACCATTGCAACATTCAACAAGTATATGTTGTTCTTATACTCTTTTACGAAGTTTTTATAAACTTCCTGTGGGTTCTGCTTAATAAAATCTTCCATATCTTCTTGTGTTTTTCTTCTAAATGAGAATTGGTAAAATAAACCATCTTCAGTTTTATTATAAAACACAATAAGCTTCTTACCATTAGCTTCTACAGTTGTTATTACATTACATACATCACAGATTGGTTCTTCCATAATTACTTAATTGTTATTTAATTATTATTTTTTGTTCTTTTTTTCTTTAAATCAATTCCTTTAGAGCTTCTGAAATTATCCTCAGCAGTTGTTGCTGGATCGTACAAAACATTCCTCCACTCTTTAGGATTTAAAAGATTTTCTTGACGTTGTATTTCCTAATCTCTTGAAAATAACTTCTGGAAGAAGTTCCAAATCATCCATTTGGATATTAGATAAATCTTGAAAAGGATCCTCCATTGTTAGATCTTACAGGGACATCTGTAGTCATATTGATTATTATAGGATTTTCTTCACCATTACTTATATATGCAAATCTGTTGTTAGGAGTAGTTATCTGTACTTTACCATCTTTAACTATAGGAGTACTCTTTATCTTACGATATAAGGTAGGTATCTCTACATCTGTTCCATAATAGAGTTTTCCTGCATAATATCTTGGATATTGAGCATAAGTACTATGCCAAGCAGCATCACTCAATTTCTTGGCTACATTGGCTATCGGCTGAGCATTAGGCTTGAAAGGAGCTTTGACCTTAGTGCCATCAGCAAATGTGAAGTCTTGAGGTACAGGCTTATCACTATGCTCAGGCTTAGACTTAACATCATTAATGAGGTCATGTCAGCATTCTCCTGCTTGATAAGAGACTGTTCATCTCTAAGGTCATTGTCAGACATGCTGTCGATAAATTCCTTGACAGCCTCTGCATACATATATATAGGATGGTTAGTGTCATCATAACCAGTCTTTATTTGACCTCCTGAGAAATCAGCTTGGCTATTCTGAGAACTCTGTCCTCGTCTGGCTTCTCTTCCCAATGCTTGCTTATCCAATCCAGCATTGTTAGTATTTGAGGCTTTGTCCTTAGCATCAAGGCTGTTCCTACTGTAGTAGCTTCCCCTATGCCCATTCCTTTCAAGCCACCTATCAATAGCCTGTATGGTTCCTCTAAGTCCTTCTTCATTGCATAACTGTTTTATGTTATTAATATCTTCTTTGCCCAATCCTTTTATATCAAGAATCTCCTTATCAAGAAAACCTTCCGGACCATTCTTTAAATGGTTGAGACCATCTGTTCGTAGGCTCTTGCTCTCATCTGTCTTTCCTTCATTTTCTCTACGATATTTTTGTTCTTCTTCTTGAAGGCTTCTGTAGATCTGTAAGAAAAGTCTTCCTGCTGATTTAATTGTTTCGTCATATTGCACAAGTTTTTTTCTTTTATAAACGCTGATTAATCAATTGAAAACAATCAAAATGCACCCAAAGATTCGCTTATATGTTCTTCAGATCATACCTTTTCTGTGGAATCAGTCCCCCGTCATATTCTCTCTTTGTCTCAGCATCGCCACCTCTATTATATGATGAGTACGGAAAAAAACATTCAGTTCTGTTCTTAAATAATTCTCAATTACAGGCATCGATGACAAGAATGGAATAGTCGATTTACTATGAACGATCATTTTACTATTTGCTTCATCTATGGTATAAATCGTAGTAACACGTGCGTTGATATTCGATGTATTAATAGCTTTCCTAAGACAACATACCTCATCAATATCTTGCAATTCCACTTGTTTCCAATACGTATCCCAAAGCGAAACATAAAGTTTGTCATTTGATGCATAGGCAGAAAAGCATTCGCCATGGTAAAAGAAATCGATTCTCTTATCATCCCCATCAGCCAATTCGTACTGACACCCTAACTTAATCAATGTGTCAAGAAATAAGTCACGAGTTCTTGCTTGATTACCAGATTCATCGTGATCCGATAATGATGCACTTGCAGAAGGATGCGATTCATCTACATTCTCCTGCATTTGTTTGTTTTCCTGCCTATTATTCCATATAGATACCAGTATGCCACATAATGCAATACCAACGATTAAGTAATAAATTTCCATAATCTTTTGTTTTTATCCTTTATGTTAACTATCAACAAAAGGTTAACTGTAAAAGCATTATTTTTAGCAAATCACAAAACAATTCAGTCTAACATGACAAAACCTGCCCAATAGTATGGGTCTGGAAATTTCTCTTTAACATCCATCATTGCTTTCCATAAAGCTTGATGTCGTTCTATACCATCAGCCAAGTATGAATAAAACCTGGTCATAATCAAAGAAGTCGTATCATCTTGAACTTTCCAAAGAGACATGACTATAGTTCCAGCACCTGCCATTTTGAAAGCACGTTGAAGTCCATAGACACCATCAATCGGATCTACTTTTCCTTTTCCGGTTTCACAAGCAGACAAAACTACGAGTTTGGTCTTACTTAAATCCATCCGAGATATTTCATCAGCGGTAAGCACTCCGTCCTCTACATTGGTCAAATCAAATTTTCCTTGCCATATATTATTGCTACCTGCAAGCAAAAGACCATTCCACATCATATATGATTCTTTTGGCGAATATATTGTAGTCATGCCGAAGAACTTGTTGTTATTTGCCTGCTTTTGGGTTTCTATGAAAAATCCATGTGTAGCCAGATGTATTATGTCTGGCGATTTGCCATTCATTTCCTTAAATGATTCCTCATTTGCCGTTTTGCCTTCAAGGAGTTTTACTTCAATACCATTCTTCGACAAGATGTTTTTTATGTTGTAGATTTCCTTTTTTGTAGAAGGTATTTCGCTCCATTTACCTCTATCAGCATTAATCGAAGCCATGTCTTTTGGAGTCTCATCATACGTGATATTGCCATAGAGTACAGAGGTTGTTAGAGGCAATTGATAAGCCTGTTTGATATTGGCGATATTACCTGTGGAAGAGAGCCTGATCATGAAATATCTTTCATTTAGCATTTTTCCTTTCCCATCTTGTAATACATCAAAATTCACCTCAGACAAAGGACCTGCTGTAGAATAATAAACCGTCTTTATCCCTTTCAAGTAAGGTGTAAGTTTCTGCCAAAGCATATAATGCAAAGTTTTAGACTTATGGGTATATATTTCATTGATTGCCAATCTGTCCTGTTCTTCATTATAGAATATAGCTTCAACAGAATCCACATTCTCCAAAGTAATCAGTTTGGGGTATTCAAAATCTTTTCTTAAGACAAACGCACTATAATTATGTTTCATATTCGGATACTTCTCCATAACAGGGGCATAGCTGTACTCAATGGCGATTTCATCGTCATTTAATGATTCTCTTACTTCTTGCCAAGAACTGACTTGTTGGGTTATCTTATCACCAAAGATGTTAATGTCGGCTAATATACTCTTTTCTGTATTCATTATTTCCCTTAATAGGGAGTCTCTTGAATTTTTGTTTGACTTATAAGCCAATTGTTCCCTTAGATACTTATTGTGGACATATTTTTTCTTGAGATTCTCATCCGATGATTCAGCCACAAACTTATCTATAATCCGATTGAAATTTACCAAAAGGTTCTTGCTATAAAGAGCATTATCGTATGCAATACCAATAGCTTGACTTGAATGTGTCTGATTCGCTACTAAATTATTTATAAACAACCGCTCCCTTGAATTCTGTGTCCAGTAAGATTCCCAATCCAACTGCGATAAATTTGAAAACAAACTCTTTAGGTTTCTTAAAGATACAGCATTCATCTCCTGTAGTGATTCTATAGCTTTAGAGATATTATCTGAATATAAATAACACATACAGCGATTCTGGGCATATTGATAATTGTTTTCATCATTGTCGCTTTTTAAGTTTTCTAATAGCTTAGCCCCATCACTCCATCTGCCCTGTTTCATATAAAGAACAGAAAGATTGTTTACAGCTTGTGTGTATGCCTCATGAGACAAGAAATCATTCTTACTTTTATTGATAACGGTAAGAAAGCACTTTTCCGCTTCTTTTTCATGACCGATTGCGGCATATAAGTAACCATAGTTTTCAAGGACTATCCATAGATTTTCATCCTTTATATCAAATATATTACCATGGAGTTTTTCAAATTGCTCAACAGCTTCATCCATATATAGTTTTGATGATAATAAATCTCCTTTTGCCTGATATGCAATTGCCATATTCAACAGCATCACCATATAGGACTCTCCATAGTCATTTTTCTTTTCAAAATATTCGTGGGCCGCATTCAAATATTGTAATGCGCTTCCATAGTTTTTAAGCCAGACTTCTGTACGTCCTCTGCAAACAAGCAAATTGCGAATATATTCGTTATTCGGCTCATGCTCTCTTTGATTAAATGTATTAGCAGTCTCTTGTAATATCTGTATAGAACTGATCAAATCTCCATTTTCCACATAATACCGATACAAATACATCATGATATTATTGTATATGTCACCTACATAGTAATCAGACTGAGAATAGATATTCTTGAGATGTATTAATGATGGGATTATCTCATGGAAGCTATCATAAGAAACAGCCATACATTCCTCATACGTCAAAAGCCCTTGTTTGGCTCTTGACGAGAAATCTGAGCTATTCTGAGAATAAGCTACTATATGACATAATATTAATAGTGTAAATAAAAGTCTTTTCATCTGGTTTGACATTCGTTGATGTATTGTGTAGTGCGGTCTAAAACACTTCCGTAAGTATGCTTTTGAATTTTGCTGCTCTTATTCAAATATTTCAAAGCCTTGACTTTATCATTCTCCAACATGTAAGCACGCCCTAAATTATGATAGATATTAGCTAAGAGAGAAGTATTCTCTTTCTTTAGTTTGCCTTCACTTTCATCTAATAAATTCAGGAGAGTGCTTTTTGCCTTTTCAGGCAAATCAGTAAAGAGATAAGACACAGATAGCTGGTTTGCTATTTCTTCGTAGCAAGTTCCTCCTTCATGCTCATCTTTAGAATAAACATACTTTTCGTAATATGTAATGGCCCTTGCGTAGTCCTGCTGCCAGTATGCGCCATTTCCTGCAAAGCGATATATCATGTGTGGAGGGTATTCTTTTATATTTGCCTTTTGCAAGTATTCTATGCCGTTCTGAATTATTTTTTCCAAATCTACATAGTCATCTATTCTTGAATAACATAAAGCAAGGTTACAAAATGCACCGCATATATTCTTATTCGGTCCAGGCAATATAGCAGACATGTCTGTCAACTCTTTGAAAAGAGGAATAGCTTCATTAAGACGCTGGAGGTATCTGCTCAACAGAATGCCTCGAGAATATACAGCAAGAATATACACCTCGTCTTTACATCCTCTTTTCTCTTTAATGCCATTTATGAAATCAATGTATTCATTAGCTGCCTCTTCATATTTCTTTTCATTTACCAAATGCATAATTCTATCCCAATATGCCGATTCCCATTGTAGGAAGTTCGTATTCATAAAATCCAAGTCTTCTACATCTTCTGCACCCACTCTTTTATAGCACTCTTTAGCCAGAATTGAGTCACCCTTAGCCATATAGATATTTCCTAAATTTTTATATACATTATGACGGAAGTCTTTGGCGTATTCGGCTGCAACACTTTTCAACAAGGCTTTTCTGTAATATTTTTCAGCATTGTCATAGTCATTTAACCTGCCATAAGAATAGCCTATGGCGACAAATGCATCCAAGTAGTTTTGGGCCTTAATATTCAATTTCTCATATAAATCAATAGCCTTATGAAAATAAGGAATGCACTCTTTGTATTTCTCCCTATCCGATAGGATAGCACCTCTGCTTTCGTAAAATAAGACTATGATAGAATCTTTGTCAGAATTCAAGCATTGTTTTTCTATTCTATCAAGTATAGTTTCTGCCTCATCATCCTTGTCTTCATCTATAAGATTCTTTATTTTAATGACAGAATCCCATAGACTTTGTGAATGTATATTACATTCCATACAAGTAAAAAATATGATAATCAATACAATTCTATTCATAATCTAGAATATTTACGTTTACCTGTCAAGTATACTATAGTCTCTTAAGTAATTCTTTGGCTTTCTTGTTTACAACAGAATCCTTCTCTGTAGAAGCAACCAACTTCTCAAGCACGACCTTAGCATTCTTTTTGTCATTATTTTTAAGATGGGCTATTGCTAAGTACCAACCTATTTCTGCAGAATAATCTGTATAGTCATTATAGAATTCCTTGGTAGAAAGATTCCAGTATGACGATAAGTCACGAATAGCTGCATCCAAATTCTTCCCATTCTGAACATTTAAGAATAAAACCGACAATTTATTCTCTATCTCAGAGTCACCTGTATCACCACGAGCTATAACACCTGAATAAATCGCATTGCAATACTCTTCTCCAAGACTTGTTGTAGTTCTATATGAATGATAACTAACTCCCATCCATACAATAAGAACCAACGATGCTGCCATTGAAAGCCATACAGAAGCCTTTCGTAAAAACAAGTTCTTGGAATCTCTAATTTCTTCCGTGTAATTGGGCTCCTTGTTGTCAAAAGTATTTGTTTGGCTGTTATCATCATCTACCATTGGCAGTTTATAGCTTGCTGATTCAAGGAAGATTTCATTTTCTAATTCTTCCTTGGAAAGTAAACCTTCGTTCGATTCATGAAATGCTTTCATCAACATCAAATCTCTTTCTTCCCCGACTTGTTTCATTCCTTTAGCTATTCGAGCCAAATTTATGGCATCAGCTTTCAGTTGAGGGTCATTGGATACATCCATAAAAAACTTAGTTTCTTCTTCTGGAGTCATCTTGCTACGAAGAAAGGACATAATACGCTTTTCATTGATGAAATCTATATCTATAAAATTGTCCATAACCATTTAATTAAAAGAGTTGGGTTATAAGTGCATTGAAATGTTCCTTGAATTTTTTCTGGCAACGATGTTTGGTTACTTTCACAGAGTTCTCACTGCTATAATTGAACATTTGTGCCAACGTTTTCATATTGAGATTATCCCGGAAATATCCCCATAGCAATTCGTTGCATGGTGATGGAAGATTACTCACTATCTGTCTTACAAGAGTCTCTTTCCGGCTGGCTATCGAAGCCTCTTCATGCTCGAGCTGAAGCAAACTCTCTATCTTATCTGCTTTAATGTCTTTATTTAGAAAGTCTAAGGAACCATCATCCCCCACACGAATCTGTTTGTTGTTTTTACGTAAGGCTTCCCGTGCTTTATTGACACAGATACCTGTAAAATATGTAGATAAATAAGATGTTAAATTGTTCAACTTTCCTAAGATTATATTATTGTGTAAGACAATGAACGACTCTTGAAAAACATCCTTGCAGTCTTCTTCGGAAAGACCAAATTGCTTTTGTAGAAATGGAATAATCTTTTTCCATTCCTTTTCTGCAAAAGCATTTATATGCATATTACTATATTTTGGTATTGGTATCATTTCTTTTTAGTTGTTTGAATAACCATATTTTGTCTAACTAATCTGGGATTATTATCCATTAGTTTTTTTACGTCTTTCACCCAACTATCATCAGATGATAATTTGTGACGCATTAATACTTTATTTACGTAAAACGAAAGTGGACCATAATATGTCCCGTTTTGCTTGAATTCGTAGTTTGACTGATATGCTCTACAAGCCTCAAGCATACATGTTTCGGCCATTCCTTTTTCTGATTTTATGGGAATATTAGCTCTTGTATCAAGTCTTGGTACATAGCTTTTATTTGATAGACTAAAACCAGTCTTAGTTCCTCGAACAAATACTTCCTCCTCTTCCTCGTACTCTTCTCCCCGGTCAATCCCACCAGAATGACAGGCATCAACAACAACATATAAAAAACCTGTAGAACCTATTTTCTTACGAAGCTTGCTAAACCATAGATTAAGTTCATCATCTATGATATGATTTTTTCCAGAATAGACGCCTTTTACAGGTATTTGACAAGCATCATAAGGTATGATAGCCTCGTCCCAACCATCATCTTCATCACCATTATAATCCTCAACCGGCTGGCCATGACAAGAAAAGTGTATATAAATAAGATCTCCAGGAGCTGCCTCTATTTGTATCTTTTCAAAAGCTCTCCTTATTCTTGAAGCTGTAGCCTTTTCGTCGATCAATGTTGTCACCTTAAATCCTTGCTTCTTCAAATTCTGCCTTAACATGTTAACATCATTGGCACCGTGGATTTTAGCCCATCCTGCACCAGTATGTCTAACAGCAGGATAATCTGAAATGCCAATCAATAAGGCGCGCTTTGTAGCAAAAGCCGTTAAAGATAAACATAAAAATATAATTAAAATAGATTGTTTCATGAATCCCATTTTTATATGCAAATATTTGAGCGGTTATTCTCTACCGACACCTCATTCCTTACATCATCAGAGGTGGAGGATGTGTAAGAGGTAAGTCCTGCACCAGGACTGGAAATGTATCAAGGCATGATACGATTGTTTCAAGACACGCAACAGAACTTTATATCATGTTTCTGATATAAGTGTTACGATTGTAAAGGGACATGGTGGCGTATTGTATAGTAACGGAGGTAGATATAAGTGGTAACTATATCGTCATATTAGCAGAATCGTTAAGATTCTGCTAACTTCTTCTTCTCCTTTTCCTTTTCCTTAATCCTTGCTTCCACTTCATCGGGTGAACCGCTGCCTGTAATGAGACTCTTTATCCATACGCATATAGCGAAGCAGACAATGGTGACGGCTGCACTGGCTGTCCAATTAAGAAGTTCGTTGCCGAGATGCACGTTGTTCATAAATACTATGCCGGCAACTATAGGAAGACCAAATAGCAGCATGTCGGAACCATTGCTCATCTTGAAGTTGTCTTTGGCGCGTCGGTATTCTTCGTCTTTTGAAAGGATAGACTCACGGTTTGCCTTCCAGTATTCTTCAAATTCTTTTTCTGTCATTTTTGTTTAAATAAAATGAGGTTCTTACTTGGGTGTCTTGTACACGCCTTACTTTACACGCACAATCCTTATTCCAGTCTGCGACGGATGCTTCTGCATGTATTGATAGAGGGTCATGGGTTCTTCTACTACCTTCTTGTGTATCTGCGAGGCATTGAGCATGTGCAGTCCGTCTTTATGCCATATTGCTATGCCTATGTGCGAAGTATCGAGTCCGGCTTTGGATGTGGTGATAGCTATAATGTCGCCATCGTGGATGGTAGAACGGAACAGTTTGGTATTGGCTATTGACGCTTTTGGGATAAAGCGATAGGTATTGCCTGACAAGCGTGACTCCATCTGGGCTATTGGTTTTACCAACTCGGGATTGTTTTTTAGCATTGGATAGAGCGACGTGTGCTTGCTCATAAAGTTGATGCGCAGATATTGAGTGGCTGTAAATGGTGGATTAGGCGACTGAAGTTCATCTACAAAACCATCTTTGGTATTCTCGTCAATCCACTCTGTGAAGTAATGCTGGCGGGTAGGGTAGCTTACCTTTCCGCCTACATAGCGTATCTGGCGCAGATAGGAGCAATAATCGGTGAATGAGAGTTTCTGGTTTTTTATGCAAAGATATATGGCAAGCACATTCTCGACATAAGTGGTGCAGTCGAGCTGGCGTGTGTTTACGACAAGGTTTTCTATTGAGTCGTTCTCAAGAGTCTTTGCCACGTAAGGCACTCCTTTAAACTCGCGTGCCAATGCTATGATGAGGCTTGAGGCAGATGTGTCGTGCTTGGCATATTTGGAAAGAATTGTTTCTATACGTTTCTGGTCTTCGCTGTTAGACACTATAGCAAAATCGTTGTGCTGAGGTTCAGCATTCTGTATGTTTGTTGTTGACAAGGAGTCAGCTGAACTGTTGGTTTTGTTGGCAACATATTTTTTAGTGTTGCTGTCGGCAGAGTTCTTTGCTGTAGAGCATTGGGATAGCAATGCCAATGCTATTAATAGGGTTTTCATATACAAAGAGACTATTTATGAGTTGTTATTTTTGACGTCCGAAGTTTACACCTATATATATATTAAGGCTTCCGAACATATTGTTAGTTGAGAATTTGGGCTTGTGATAGTTGTATGTATGTACAATGCAGTTGGCTCCATAGTACCAGCGCATATTGTTCCATACAATACCGAAGCGTCCCACACCATCGATGTTGAAGTTTTGGAAAGTGAAATCCTTTAATGTGAAACCTTCGTGGTCGGAGTCGTCCCATGCTCTTTTGTAGCCTAAAGCTACCGACAAGGAGGCTGCCGCGAGCCAGTTATGAGCAAATACCCAATTGTATGCATAGCCACCCGAGAAGGCAATGTCGGTATATTTCACCTTCTTCATCTTAAGGTCGGTATCCATATACTTGTCTGCCACATCTTTTCCTAAACGGTCAGCCACAAGCGAGTTGAGCTTCTCCCAATCGATACTAAGCGTATGCTGAGTGTAGCCTATGCCACAAAGGGCAGAGCCACATGAGCGTCGCTGTATGGTAGACTGGCTGAAGGCAGCCGGATAGGAGAACCGTTTGTGATTGAAGATGTAATAGAGATTGAAGCCCTTGATGCTGACATCAATGCCGTCGTAGTCGACACCACGCATAGGACGTGTATCGACATTGTGAACGTTGTCGAAGCGCATACTGGATATTTTGTAGTCGGTACCAGTCTTGCGATAGAAAAGATCGACACCTATCTGCGAACTGTAGAGTGACAGGTCGAACTCCTTCTTCTTGTCGCCGTTGCTGATATGCTTAAGGTCGAATGTATAGCCAAGGAATACCCATCGCCAGCCTAAGTAAGGTCCGAGCTTGATGGACGGTAGGGGAGCGAAGGTGAAGTTATTGCCCTTTGATGATGTTATACGATAAAGCTCGTAAGTGTAGGTGTTTTGCATCATTACGGTATAGTTGAAGGCTTGTGGCTCGATGTAGTCCTTGTCCACTCGACTAAAATCCTTCACAAACTCGTACATGGTGCCTATAAGTCTTTTGAAAAAGGACTTTTTCTTCTTCTCAGGTTTCAGTAGGCAAGTATCGGCAATAGCTACAACATCTTTATGTTCTACCGTGTCGGCAATGGCAGCTACGTCTTTGCATACAATAGTGTCGGCAATATTCTGTGCTGTTGCAGTTGCCGACGCTATTGTAGATACTATATATATAATGTATAGACGTAGATTCATTGCTTAGTTGGTATAATTTTATAGTTTGCCAAGTATACGGTCTAACACCCAGTTGACAGGTGTGGCGCTTACGCTTGTGCATGTGCATGTACCAATGCCTTGCAGATGTTCGATAACGCTGCGTATGATAGGGAGTTGCACATATGGAGGGTTGGGCACAACGATACTTGTTCGTCCCTCGCTTGTAACAAGTTGTATAGGGTCGTAATTATATACTGAGAACGAGAGCATGCCTTTTTCGCCAATAACCTCGATGCAGTCTTCCTTAGCACTCTTATGTCCTACAAAGCACCACGAACCACTACCAGGGAGTCCGTTCTCGAAGAAGAAACAAGCACTAATGGTATCTTCGGCCTTGTATAGATGGGCACGGTTGGAGCAATAGCCGTGGGCACGGGTTATTACACCAAATATGTCTTGCAGTAGGTCGAGCTGGTGCGGAGCAAGATCGTAGAAGTAGCCACCACCTGATATATCGGGTTGCAGTCGCCATGGAAGGTTTTGTGCATCCTGATAATCGAGGTCGCGAGGAGGAACGGAAAAGCGAATCTGCACGTTTGTGATAGTGCCGATAGTTCCAGAGTTTATAATCTGTTTTACTTTCTGGAAGTAAGGCAGGTATCTACGATAGTAAGCCACGAAGCAAGGTACGCCAGTTATCTCGCTTATGCGGTTGATACGAGCGCAGTCTTCATAGCTTGCTGCAAGAGGTTTCTCTATGTATACAGGTTTGCCAGCCTTCATTGCCATTATGGCAAATGTGGCATGGCTTGACGGAGGAGTTGCAATATATATGGCTGTAACATCCGGGTCGTCGATAAGTTCTTGTGGGTCGGTGTACCATCTTTTAATGCCATGACGTTTGGCGTATGACTTAGCCTTGGCCTCGTTGCGGCTCATTACAGCCACAACATGCGAGCCTTCAACCTCGTTGAATGCAGGTCCCGACTTCTTTTCGGTAACCTCGCCACATCCTATAAATCCCCATCCTATTTGTTTCATATGTATCTGTTCAAATTAAAATT
>ERZ1026892.130-NODE-130-length-35944-cov-43.132910_pt1 | contig 35944 bp, 22 predicted proteins | sample MGYA00380176_ERZ1026892 | MGnify/ENA primary metagenome ERZ1026892 (study PRJEB33269, sample SAMEA4719812) | human gut metagenome | biome: human-associated habitat; feature: organic feature; material: feces | place: Cameroon | collected 2013-10 ... | reverse complement strand
CAGAATTTTCACTTATCAATATCAATCGTTAAAAAACATACATTTTATTGTGTATTCAATAAATTGTTATATTTTTGCAAACGAAAAGAGTTGTTTGACAAGCAAATATATGCACATTGCAGAAATTAGAACCGTTGCTAAATTATTACCTCTATTGAAGTAAAACACTCATAAATCGCTCATTTTAAGCTACGTCATCTCCTGCATAATACATTTCTCCCAATAGGCAAAAGCACCAACAACCCCATTATCGGCAGCCTTGGATTCTGTAATCAAGTCACTTGACAGGGCACGATAGATAAGGTTCTCGAATCTGGTGTTCTGTGCTCGTCATCAATGATGCTTTTCTCTTATTCTTCTGCCAGTTCTTTCATCGCATCGTTTAATGTGTTGAAAAGAACGTTGATGTTTTCTTCTTCATTCTTGCATGCCTCCTTGAAGAGGGCAACAGGATCTTCGGTGCTGCTCTTGAGCGGAGTCTCGTTGAGCAGGATGTTGACATTGTTCAGCAACATGCCGTGAAGGGTAGGCATGTGGAGCTGGTGCTGCTCGCCCTCCTTGCTGCCACACTTCAGTCCGGCGGCGTATGCCTTCACGATGATGCGGACCAGGAGATGGATGGCCATCGGCTCATCAGCAAGACTGATGAGAATGCCGTGGGTGTAATCGCGTACATGCTCTTCAAGAGTGGTAAACTTGCCCTGAAGTAGCCAGGTGAAGTTACGCTTGTATTCAGACTCCATCGCCTTGTAAAGCTGGTTCGATTTGCAGGCTATGCGCAAGTAGTCGAGCATGGTTGGCTCAAAGGTCGGGTCAGCCTGTTTCATGCTGTCGAAGTTCTTCTTCATGCGCTCGTTGGCTTCCTCGGCAGTCTTGTAGTTGAGGCGTACGAGGGTAGAGAACATGATGTCGAAGAAGTATTGGTTTACCTCGCCATAGTGCTCCAGCATCATCTGCTTGATCTGTTTCGGGTCGTTCTTCTTGCTGAAGTCATTGTCTTCGATGGTAGCATCGATGATGCCACGTGCGTAAGCTTCGAAGAATCCTCTTACAAATGCAGCTACTGCCTGATAACTGTTGATTCTTTTGCTCATTTCTTGTCTGTGTTTATTGGGCTGTTCCTGTTTGGGAATAACAGCTTCTTATTCAAAAGTCTTAAATTCATACCCCTGTTCCATGAGCCATTCTATGGCCTGAGGGAGCGCTGTCTTCAGCTTTTCAATGCTCTTCAGCGAGTCGTGGAAGGTGATGATGCTGCCATTGCGGGCATATCGCTTCACATTGTTCACCACATCTTCTGCCGTCATCCATTTGGAATAGTCGCGCGTCACCACATCCCACATGATGACCTTGTAAGTGCGGTGCAGCCACCAATACTCACTTGGTCGCATCCAGCCGTGAGGTGGACGGAAAAGATGGGCATGGATGATATCGTTCGCCTTATTGGTGTTGAGCACGTAGGAAATGACGCGGTGCTTGAAGGCACCGATATGATTGAATGTATGATTGCCTACCTGATGACCCTCTGCCACAATCTGATTGTAGAGGTCATGATTGCGCAATACATTCTCGCCTACCATAAAGAAAGTAGCCTTGATATTGTACTTTCTCAGGGTCTCTAAGATGAATGGAGTTGACTCTGGAATCGGACCGTCATCAAATGTAAGATAGACAGAATGGTCTTTCTTGTCCATTCTCCAGATGGCCTTTGGATATAACCATCTGAGCCATTTGGCTGGTTGCTCTATGAACATGGATAAAACAGGTTTATATGAATAATGAAAAGTTTGGTGTCGTGTTTCGCGACACCAAACTTTTTTCTATTTTTTACTGATTGCCTTCCGGCATTCTGCCACCTCTGCCATGATAGAGACGGTAGAGGTTGTTGAGCTGCTTCTCATACTTCTGCTCCAACTGTGGACTTACCATTCCGGCAGCATCGCAGATGCTCTGCATAATCATAATCTGACGGATGCAGTCGTGCTCTGCCTGAAGGAAACGGTCGTTTGGCAGCGAGAGATAGTAGTTGAGGTATTGTGAAGCATTCTTCCATACCGCTTCAATATATTCCTTGCCCTTGGCTTTCTGACCGGTCATCAGCCAGCCGCGAGCCATATCCAAGCCACCGCTCATATAGTCGAGCGTAACATTGTAGGCAGGAATCTCGGTATCAGCCTTCTTCAGGATGTTGATAGCCTTCTGCTTCTTGCCTTCGGCGATGAGCTGGAGGGCTGTCTGGGCGAGCAGGCGACGGTGTGTATAGCACATGCGCATGGTTGTCTCGTCGATGTAGAGTCCCTTCTGCTTCAGGTTGCCGAACTTGAATCGGGTCATGATGTTGTGATAAGCCTTCTCTGTATCGAAGTTCTTGGCACCTGGCTTGTTGGTGGTGAACGGAGTGATACGGTTCACAAGTCCCTCCTGTACGAAGTTGTCGCCGAGGTTCATATAGTTCTCTTCGCCTACGGTGAGTGCTACGTAGAGCGGACGGGTCCAGTTACACTGTGCCAGCATTTCGAGCATCATGAGGTCGCCCTTGTAGAGTGCGCTCTTGCCGGCAAGAGAGATGACCATCTTGTCAGGAATAGAATCTGATGCCATCATCATGCCGCTCTTCTTTACAGCCTCCTTGTCGATGGTGACATAGAGGGTATCTGTAGGAATGAAGTGCATGTCAGGGTTCTTGCTGCGTACCCAATTCTTCAGAATGTTCTTGAGCTCGAACGGTTCCTCACCAAACTGCTTCTTGGCATTTTCTGGATCCTGCTTGTAGAAGTCGAGAATCTGCTTCTTTGCCTCAGGCTCAACAGATACATATTCGTTGGTACCTGAACAGAAGTCGAGACGTGGCCAGGTGATTGGCACAGATGGTGAGTTGTATGCAGGACGCATCATCTGGTCGATATACCAGTCGGTCTGCAGATAGCTCAGGTTACATACGCGGGCATCTGTACCTACGCCTTCTACCTCCTGGTTGTACCAGAGTGGGAAGGTATCGTTATCACCATTGGTAAAGATGATAGGGTTGCCCTTCTCCTGAAGTGACATCAGGTAGTTCTGACCGAAGTCACGGCAGGTGTAACGGTTAGAGCGGTCGTGATCATCCCAGGTCTGTGATGCCATCTGGATAGGTACGAGAAGTGTGATGACAGCTACGATAGCTGTTACAGCAGTACCGCTGAGCTTCATCTTGCGCTTCAGAATGTCGATGATGGCGAGAACGCCGAGACCGCACCAGATAGCGTATGCATAGAATGAACCGGCATAAGCATAGTCACGCTCACGTGGCTGCATCGGTGTCTGATTCAGGTAGATGACGATGGCAAGACCTGTCATGAAGAACAGGAAGAATACAATCCAGAACTGCTGGATTCCGATAGGGAGGAGTACTTCCTCTTCCTTGCCGTTCTTCATTACCTTCTTCTTGCGGGTATACCAAGCCTGCCAGAAAAGTCCGATGAGACCGAGAATCAGCGGCATGCAATAGAATACATTGTGGCCCTTGTTCTCCTTCAGGTCGTCTGGCAATTTGCTCTGGTCGCCATAGAGTGAATCATCAATGAATGAGAAACCGGTAATCCAGTTTCCGTGCTCTGGCTCACCATTGCCCTGGATGTCGTTCTGACGGCCGGCAAAGTTCCACATGAAGTAGCGCCAGTACATGAAGTTGCACTGGTAAGAGAGGAAGAAGCGGATGTTGTCAAACTGTGACGGCATCTTCACCATCATACTCTCTCCGCAGCGGTCGTAAGGAATCTCTGTGCCTTCTACACCGCCCATCCAGTCTTCGTATGCCTGGGCATGAGCCGAACTGTACATACGAGGGAAGAGCATGTTCTGGGCATAGATATACTTATTCTTGTGACTTACTACGAAGTAAGAGTCCTTCTCATCAGCCGAAGCCTTCTCCTTGCGCTGGTAAACCGGTGCACCTTCCTTCATGACAGGCTTGCACATGTTGCCATCTACCTCAAGAGCTACCTGAGAGGTATAAGCCTGACCATAGAACAAAGGACGGTCGCCATACTGGTCACGGCTCAAGTAACTACCCAAGGTAAAGATATCCTCAGGAGAGTTCTGGTCCATAGGAGGGTTGGCAGATGAACGGATTACGATGAGCGCATAGCTTGAGTAACCGATCATGAGCATCAGCATGCAGAGCAAGGCTGTGTTCTTGATGCGGGCTGTAACCAGCGGCACGCGCTGCATCTTCTTCTTGGCGATGCCAGTCACCTCGTCAACGCCTGTTACCACTTCCTTCTTGCGCTTGTAGGTAAGGGCAAGCCAGAGAACGGCGAGGACGATGATGCCGCAGACTACGGCTGTCCAGCCATATCCATAGAATGGAATACCGAGCATACCGAAACCGAGAACGAAGGCGATGTTCTGCTTCTTCTCGTTCTTCTCGGAAGCATTGTAAGTCTCGTAGATGCCCCAGATAACAGAGGCAACGAGGCAGATGATATATACGATTTCACCGGTGTTGAATGGACAACCGAGCACGTTGACGAAGAACAGCTCGAACCATCCACCTACGGTGATGATACCTGGAACCACACCATACAATACGGCTACCACTACCAGGAAGGAGAGAACCAGCGCCAGGAGCGAGCCCTTGAGGTTGGCATGAGGCACCTTCTTGTAGTAATAAACCAATACGATGGCTGGGATACAGAGCAGGTTGAGCAAGTGCACACCGATACTCAAACCGGTCATATAGGCGATGAGCACGAGCCATCGGTCGCTATGAGGTTCGTCGGCGTGGTCTTCCCACTTCAATATCAGCCAGAATACTACGGCGGTGAAGGCAGAAGAGAAGGCGTAAACTTCACCCTCTACAGCCGAGAACCAGAAGGTATCGCTGAAGGTGTAGATGAGTGCGCCCACCATACCTGATGCCTCGATGGCAATCAGCTTGCTGGTGGTCATCTCCTTCCAGTCGCCGATGATGAGCTTGCGTGCCAGATGGGTGATGGTCCAGAAGAGGAACATGATGCAGACGGCACTGAGGAGTGCGCTCATCGTATTCACCATCTTGGCTACCTGCGTGGTATCACTGGCGAAATGTGTGAAGAAATTGCCCATGAGCATGAAGAATGGTGCCCCAGGTGGGTGACCGATCTCCTGCTTGTAGGCAGTTGTAATAAACTCAGGACAGTCCCAGAAGCTGGCTGTCGGTTCAATTGTGGAGCAATATACGAATGCCGCAATGATGAATGCGACCCATCCGAAGATATTGTCCACTAATCTGTACTGTTTCATTATTGTTTAAACTTTAATGTATTATATTTCTTTCTGAATGCTTTCTCTGTGCCTTTCAAAAAGGCACATTCCAGTTGCAAAGATAATAAAAAGATGAGATAATATGGATTTTTGCACCTGTTTTTTAGGCATTATTATATAATAAGCCTATACATTTAAGAAATGCTCTTCCAGTTTCTCTCTCGGCATATCTGCCGTATCGTGGTAGTGGAGATGATGATTTACGCAGGCGATGTGCTTTACGTTATTGAGCACTTCGGCTACATCATGGCTTACGATGATAATGGCGCACTCCCGGTTAATCTGTTCCAGCATCTCGTACATCTGCTTCTGGAAACGGCGGTCGATGTAGGTGTTGGGCTCATCCAGTATCACTACATCGGGTTTGGAAACAATGGCGCGGGCGAGGAGGACTCGCTGCAGCTGTCCGCCGCTCAAGGCTGCGATATGGCGGTCTTTCAACTCTGTGAGCTGCATCTGTTCCAGACAGTCGAGAACCTGCTGGTGCTGTGCCTGGGTGTATCTCGAAAAGAGACTTTTGGTCTTGCTGAGTCCTGAGAGTACCACTTCATAAACGGAGATAGGGAACTGTTTGTCGAGATGGTTGTATTGGGGCAGATATCCCATACTGATTTCCCTTACTTCCTCCCCGTCTTTATAAAAGCGGATGCTGCCGTCTGTGGGTTTCATCAGTCCCAGAATGAGGCGCATGAGAGTTGTCTTGCCACCACCGTTGGGACCGATGATGCCAAGATAATCGTCTTTACAGACGGTGAGGTTGATATCGTGGAGCACCTCCTTGCCTTCGTAACCAGCCGAAAGATGCTCGATTTTTATGATTGGAGTCATATTATTATAGTTTTTACTTCCCAACAACGATTTTCTTGCCTTGTACCGCTGCTGCCGCTTCCTGCATCGCCCAGTTCCAGTCGCCCTGCAATGGATTGATATTCATTGGCTTGGTCTGGCTTTCCTTGATGAAAGTATTGGTGTTACGGTTGGCAAATTCAGCTTGAATGAGGCAATATTTTATCTTTTCTTTTCTTGCTCTCTCTATGAGGCTCTTCAGCTGGGTAGCACTCGGCTCCCTGCCTTCTTCCTCAATGGCAAGCTGCTCCAACTGGTAGTCGCGGGCAAAATAAGTGAGGATAGGATGATAAATCACAAACTTGCGTACCATCTCGGGATGATTCTTGAAACCCTCTCTGATGGTGCTGTCTCGCTTGTCGATGATCTTCAGCAGCGACAGATAGTTCTTCTCAAAGAATGCCTTGTTCTTCGGCTCCAGATTGCAGAGTGCCTTGAAGATGTTGCTGGAGATGATGCGGGCGTTTTTGCAACTCATCCATACATGCGGGTCGGTATTGCCGCCTGGTGTCTTGGCAGGCGTGATGCCTGTGGAGGTATCTATCACCTTCATGTCAGGAGCGTTGTCCTGCAGTTTCTTCATCCAGGTCTGTTCGAAACCGATGCTTCCCACTTTCAGATAGAGGGCACTCCTGGAGAGTTCCATCATCTGCTCGGCATAAGGCTCGTAAGTTTCAGGATTGTTGCCGTTGGATACCATCACGTTGACATCCACCTTGTTTTCGGCAATCTTATCCACGAAAAACTTGTAGGGAGGGATGGTTACGGTAACAGCAGGTTTGCCATCGCTGTTGGCGACAGATTCCTTTCCGCTACTTTCTGCGGTGTTACTTTTCTGCTGGCTGCCTTTACAGCCTGCGAAAACCACACATAATATAATAAGGTATAAATACTTTCTCATAAGCAGTCAATCTATATAAATCAATTCTTTGTTTTCTTTGCAGCTTGTTTAAAAGATGAAACTGAGTCCGTAAACCAGCAGTACATATCTCAACACCTTTCCGATGGTGATGCTGATGACAGAAATCACGATGTTGGCTCTCGTCAGTCCCAAAACGATGGTGATGGCACTTCCCAATAGGGGCAGGAAGGCGAAGAATCCCATCCAGGCTCCTCTGCCTGCCATGAAACGTTCAGCCTTATCCAGACTTTTTTTCTTCACATGCAGGTATTTCTCTATCCATTCCATCTTACCCATTCTGCCCACACCGTAGTTGAACATGGAACCAAGCACATTGCCGATGCTACCGTAGATAACGAGGGGGAGAGGCTCTAGTCCAGCTGCCTGCAAGCCTGCCATTACTGCCTCGCTGCTGAATGGGAAGAAAGAACCTGCCAGAAAAGCTGCAGCAAGCATGCCCCAATAGCCCCAGTCGATTAAGAAACTGATAATCCAGCTCATAGTAATATGCTCTCTGGTACGAGTATGTTGTAAGCCATGATAAGTACCAGCATGATGAGCAGCAGGATGAAGGAGATGTTGGTAAACTTACCTCTGGTGAATGTGATGAAATGGGCGATAAGCGGTGCTGTATTCACAATCAGGATGCCGCCCAGTTCCTGTATATGTCGAGGTTGGAGGACGATGAAGATGATGCAGGCAACCGATATCATGATAAACGTTTCGTAGATCATGCGGGTGCGTATCTTATCGCCGTAGCTGGTGCGTATGAAGTGGATGGAACCGATGATGGTGAGCAGGGTAACGAAACTCAGGTCCAGTACCTGATGGTCGGTAACCTGCGAATAATCAAAGAGTTCGCTGTAGTTGATGAATTCGCAGAAGTGCCCAGCCAGCCCCTGTATGTTGTCGGTATAGAAGAAATAACCGGCTGCAAACCAATAGGGCACGATGAGACCTACCAGGGATGCAAAGAATGTCTTTACGCTAAACGAGAGGGTAAACACCATCATCATAATCCACAGTATAGGCATGAAATAGCCTATCTGCACGAAAATCATCGATGCCAGACCGATGCAGGCAAAGGCGTAGAAAGTCCAGCCTGTTGAGCGTTTATCCTGATAGCAATTCCAGATAATGAGATAAAAGGCGATGAAACACATCGTCACAATACTGCTTTTTAAAGAGAGGTGGGGGAGTCCTGTCATCGTCAGTAATGCCAGAAAACTGCAGGATACCATTCGGCTGTAGGTACGCATGAGGGCATTACGGTTGTTCAGTTCCACCATCAGCAGGGTAGACATGGCTGTGAAAGCAAATTCTACCCAGATATTGGATACCAATAAACCTACTGCAACCCAAACCAGTGTGGCAAGGGTTGCAGTAATAGGTAAAGAGTAGCGGCTAGCCGCTACTTTATTTTGAAAAGTTTTCTTTCTTAACATCTAATTCAATGTTGAATGTTGAATGTTGAATGTTAAGTGTTGAATGTTGAATTAGGCTAGCGCCCTTGAGTCCGTTAGGCAATTCAACATTCAACATTCAACATTCAACATTAAAAAACTAAAGGTCCTGTCCGATATCAGAACGGAAGTACTTGTCGGTGAACTGGATCTTCTGTGCCTCAGCAAAGCTCTTCTTCAGGGCTTCTTCCTTGTCCTTGCCGTAGCTGCTTACGCAGATGACACGACCACCGTTGGTTACTACCTGACCATCCTTCATAGCTGTACCGGAGTGGAATACTACCGAACCTTCTACATCGTCGATGCCCTGGATAGGATAACCCTTCTTGTAAGCCTCAGGATAACCGCCGCTTACGAGCATCACGCAGACTGCTGCACGCTCGTCAAACTCGATGCTGCGCTTGTCCAAATCGCCTGCTGCTACACCTTCGAAGAGATCCACGATGTCGCTCTTCAGGCGGAGCATCACGCTCTCTGTCTCAGGGTCACCCATACGGCAGTTGTACTCGATTACCATAGGCTCGCCTTCTACATTAATCAATCCGAAGAAGATGAATCCCTTATAGTCGATGTTCTCCTCAGCAAGTCCCTCTACGGTAGGACGGATGATGCGCTCGTCAACCTTCTGCATCCACTCCTTGGTAGCGAATGGTACAGGGGTAACGCTACCCATACCGCCGGTGTTCAGACCGGTATCGTGCTCGCCGATGCGCTTGTAATCCTTAGCCTCAGGCAGAATCTTGTAGTTCTTGCCGTCGGTCAATACGAATACAGAGCACTCAATGCCGCTGAGGAATTCCTCGATGACTACGCGTGCAGAAGCGTTGCCGAACATACCGCCGAGCATCTCCTTGAACTCTTTCTTAGCCTCTTCCAGGGTAGGGAGGATGAGAACGCCCTTACCGGCGCACAAACCGTCAGCCTTCAGTACGTATGGAGCCTTCAGTGTCTCCAGGAATTTCAAGCCTTCCTCTACGTGCTCGCCGTCGAAAGTCTCATACTGGGCAGTAGGGATGTTGTGGCGCTTCATGAACTTCTTGGCGAAGTCCTTGCTGCCTTCCAGTACGGCGCCAGCCTTTGATGGACCGATGACAGGGATGTTCTGGGTGCGAGGATCGTTCTTGAAGTCATCGTAAACACCCTTTACCAATGGGTCTTCAGGACCAACTACCACCATATCAACGCCATTCTCCACTGTGAAGTTCTTCAGAGCCTCAAAGTCATCGGCCTTGATATCAACGTTCTCGCCGACATTCTGTGTACCGGCATTACCAGGAGCGATAAAGAGTTTCTCACACTTCTCGCTCTGAGCGATTTTCCATGCTAAGGCGTGCTCGCGGCCACCGCCTCCTAACAATAAAATTTTCATTTGCTGTAAGTTATTGTTTGTTATTTGATGTAGAAGTAAACTCCCCTTTTTCGGGGGATGTTTGCTCCTAGATATTTACTTGAGATAATCGAAGAAATAATTGCTGATGCGCTCATGCAGATGAGTGCTCTGATGACCTCTCATGTTGTGAGGCTCGCCAGGATAGACGAAGAAGTCTGGCTGGGTGCCGGCTGCGATGCAAGCCTTGAGGAAGGTGAGGCAGTGCTGTGGCACTACGGTCACATCGTTCAAGCCCTGGATAATCTGCAGCTTACCCTTCAGGTTCTTTGCCTGATAGAGCAGGGATGTCTTCTTGTAACCCTCTGGGTTGGTCTGTGGGGTATCCATATAGCGCTCGCCATACATCACCTCGTACCAGTGCCAGTCGATTACCGGACCGCCTGCTACGCCTACCTTGAACACATCAGGGTGGTTGGTCATCAGCGAGATGGTCATGAATCCGCCGAAGCTCCAGCCGTGAACGCCAATCTTGTCAGCATCTACGTAAGGAAGCGTCTTCAGATATTCCACACCCTTCATCTGGTCTTGCATCTCAATCTGTCCGAGCTGGCGGAAGGTAGCCTGCTCGAAAGCCTTGCCACGGTTCTCGCTTCCACGGTTGTCGAGGATGAAGAGCAGATAGCCCTTTTCTGCCATGTAGGTTTCCCAACCACGGCTAGAGTAGTTCCAGCGGGCATCTACGTTGTGGGCATGAGGACCACCATATACATATATAATGGTAGGATACTTCTTGTTTGGATCGAAGTTTACCGGCTTCACCATTCTCCAGTAGAGGTCGGTTTCGCCATCGGCAGCCTTGATGGAACCGCAGCTGTACTCTGGCACATTGTAGCCCTTCCAAGGGTTCTCGGCAGTGAAGTAAGCGGTGCGCTTGCCGTTCTCGGTGTTCACGAGGGCTATCTTGCGAGGCACGGTAGGAGTGGAGTAGTTGTCGAAGACATACTGTCCGTTCTCGCTCAAAGTGGCATTGTGCCATCCCTTGCCGCAATCATCTACCAGCGTACGCTTGCCGGTCTTTGTATCTACGGCAAAGATGTTTCTCTGGATAGGCGATTTCTCGTTGGATGCGATGATGATACTCTTGCGCTTGCTGTTGAAGCCGAGCACTTCCATCACTTCCCATTTACCGGAAGTCAACTGCTTGATTTCGAGTGATTCTGTGTTGCTTGCCATACGGCTGCCGTGCTTGCCCAGGGTGCAGATGTAGAGGTGGTTGTAACCATCCTTGCGGCTCTGCATGATGAAGCTGTTGCTGTCCCAAGGCAGGAACAGGATTGGGTGGCAAGGTTCTACATATTTCTCATCGGTCTCGCGATAGAGTTCGCCTGTCTTCTCGCCGGTTTCTGCATTATATGCAGTCAGACGGCAGTCGTTCTGGTCGCGGTTCAGTTCGAACATATAGATGGTCTTGCTGTCCGGACTCCATGCGATGTTGGTGAAGTAGCGGTCGGTTGGATCGCCAGCCTTCAGATAGACGGTCTTGCCGGTCATGCAGTCGAACACGCCTACGGTTACCTTGTGTGATGTCTCGCCAGTCATCGGATATTTGTCTGGTGCAGGAGTAGCAATGCAACTCTGAGTTTCTGGATGGTTGAAACCGATTTCCGGGATGTCGACCTGCGGATAGTCGGTTACCATACTCTGGTCCATGCGATAGAAGGCGAGCAGTTCGCCGTTCGGACTCCAGAAGGTTCCCTTGCTGATACCGAACTCATCGCGGTGAACACTCTGTCCATAAACAATTTCGCGGCTTCCGTCCTTTGAGAGCTGGAAATCGTGAGATTTCTTTTCTTTTGTCAGGGCGTTGCTGGTTACATCGAAGGTACGCACATAGAGGTTGCTGCCCTTCAGATAGGCGAAGGCGTTCTGCTGGGCGTTAGCCTCCAGGAGGTTCTCGCCGTCAGCAAAATCCATCTCGCTCAGCAGCTTATGCTTCTTGAAGTCTACGGTATAAGTCTTGCTGCCATTGCTTACCATCACGATGCTCTTGCCTGCAAAAGGGAAGAGAGCATTGTAGAGGGCTCTTACCTTGATGTCTTTGGTGGGAGCAATCCATTGGTTGATGTCATTGATGCCGAAGAGTTTGGTCTCCTTGCCTGTCGTCTTGTTGACGAGATAGCAGGCATCCACATCCTGGCGAACGAGTTCATTGCCCCACCAGGTGCACCAGCGGTTCTTAGCCACCATGTTACGATAGTTGTTGCCGCCGAAGTTCAGGTCTTCCAGCGTAAAGGTTTTCTCGCCTTTCTGGGCAGGAACCACGCCCTGAGCCTGTAAGTCGGTTGCATTCATAGCCATCATAATCATAGCAGCAAAAGATAATTTATAAATTGAATTCTTCAGATTCATTCTATTCTTTCTTTATCGTGTTTACAACCCATGCGTTGTGTTTTACAACGCATGGGTCGATATGTCTTTAATCCTCGTCGTCGAAGTCAACGCTGAAGTTCTTCTTGCCTCCGCGCTTGCCTCCGAAATCACGGCCACCTCGCTTGTCGCCCTTGAAGCCACCTCGCTTGTCGCCTTTCTCGAAACGCTTTCCGTCGCGCTTGCCACCGAAGTCTCTGCCACCCTTGCGGTCGCCCTTGAAACTGCGGCTGCCACGCTTGTCATCGTCGTCATCGTTGCGTCTGCCACCGCCGCCGATACGTGAACGGCCGCCCTTATGGAACTCAGCACGCTTCTTCTCGAAGTCTTCCAGACGATGAGTATGGAACTTGAAAGAACGGATATCGTCCTCCTCGTTTTCAGTCTCCTCGCTTACACGCTTCTTGAATTCACGCTCCTTCTTGAAACGGTGCTTCTGAGCCATCTCGCTCTTCTCGCGCTCTGTCTTCACAATGCCGCCTTCAGAACGGAAGTCCTTCATCTTGCCGTCGAACATCACATACTTGCGGAATTCGCACTCCAAGCTTCCGTTGAATACAGGAATCTTGATAGATGGTTTCAGACCAATCTGCTCGAAGCACTCCTCGCGGTAGCTCAATACCCAAGCCTCGTTGCCGGCAAAAGCCTTCTTGAAACGCTCACCTATCATCTTGTAAGTGTTCAGGAGGTTAGGAGTAGAGATGCGCTCGCCGTATGGAGGGTTCATCACGATGATGCTCTTCTCGGCTGGCTGGGTGAAGTCCTTGAAATCAGCCTGTGAGATGGTGATGTCCTTGCTAAGACCGGCAGCACGTACGTTGAGATTAGCTGTGTTTACAGCCTTCATGTCAACATCGTAACCATAGATATGGTGCTCGAAAACGCGCTCCTGAGAGTCGTCGTTATAAATCGTATCGAAGAGATCCTGGTCGAAATCGTTCCACTTCTCGAAGGCAAACTCCTTGCGGAATACACCTGGAGAGATGTTGCGGGCGATGAGGGCAGCCTCGATGGCGATGGTTCCTGAACCACACATCGGGTCGATGAAATCGCATTCGCCCTTCCAGCCAGTCATCAGAATCATACCTGCAGCGAGAACCTCGTTCAGCGGAGCCTCTACCTGCTCCTGGCGGTAGCCACGGCGGTGCAGACTCTCACCACTCGAATCGAGACTCAATGTGGCATTGTCTTCTGCAATGTGGATGTTGAGGCGGATATCCGGGTTAGATACGCTGATATTTGGACGTGTACCCTGCTGCTCGCGGAACCAGTCAACAATCGCATCCTTTACCTTGTAGGTTACGAAACGTGAGTTGCGGAACTCCTCTGAGTAGACTACTGAGTCAACAGAGAAAGTCTTCTTCACGTCTAAGATGTCATCCCACTTGATCTTCTGGATCTGATCATACACCTCTTCAGCGCTTCTAGCCTTGAAGTGCTTGATAGGCTTTAAGATACGGATGGCTGTGTGCAACTGGAAGTTAGCACGATACATCATTTCCTTGTCGCCTGTGAAAGATACCATGCGGCGACCTATTTGTACATTGTTAGCACCCAGTTGGGTGAGCTCCTCAGCCAAGACTGGCTCCAGACCCATAAAGGTCTTGGCAATGAGTTCAAATTCCTGTTCCATTATTGAATTCTATATCTAATAAACTTTGTTTTTCTTTTTTATATTTCTTTGTTTTTGGTTTCATATCCTTGGTAACCCATACGTTGGCTCCCACTACGCAGCCTTCACCGATGGTGATGCGGCCGAGGATGGTGGCATTGGCGTAGACGATGACATCATCTTCGAGGATAGGGTGGCGAGGGATTCCCTTGATAGGGTTGCCGTCCTTATCGAGTGGGAAACTCTTGGCTCCGAGGGTTACACCCTGGTAGAGCTTCACATTGTCGCCGATGATGCAGGTAGCTCCAATCACCACACCCGTACCGTGGTCGATGGTAAAGTGCTTGCCGATGGTTGCCTCCGGGTTAATATCAATACCGGTTTCAGAATGGGCGAGCTCAGTCATCATACGTGGAATGAGCGGCACTCCCAGTTCGTGCAGTACGTGAGCGATGCGGTAGTTGGTAATCGCCTTGATAACCGGGTAGCAGGAGATGATTTCTCCGTGACTCATGGCAGCTGGGTCACCCTCGTAGGCAGCCTCTACATCGGTAGCCAGAATCTTGCGCAGTCTTGGGAACTCCATGATTGCCTTGGCTGCAATCACGCCTGCCTTGGCACGCTGGTGCTGCAGTTCTGCCTGGGTTTCCGTTTCGCAGTCGTTGGCGAAGCAGAGACCGGCGAGGATCTGCTCTGACAGCATCTCATAGAGTTTCTCTACTCTTACTCCAATATGATATTTGATGGTTGAGATATTTACTGAAGAATTGCCGAAATATCCCGGAAAGAGGATAGAACGGGACAAACTGATGATTTCTTCGAGCACCTTGCCCGAAGGAAGTGGATTCCCGTCTCGATGCTGATGGAAGAGACCCTTCAATGATTCGGCGCTCGAAAGCTCCTCGATGGTCTCTGTCAGCTGATGAGTTAATGTATCTTTACTCATTTTCTTAATGTCTCAATAAAATTTGAGTGCAAAGATACGATTATTTTCTTGAATGACAAAGAAATAGCCACGGTTTTTTGTATTTTTTAGAGTGATTTTTTGGGGGATGAAAAATGGAAAGACCCATATACGGCGTTTTACCGTACATGGGTCTGGCTTGTCTTATTTTGCGATGCTGTCCAGGAAGAGGAGCAGTCGGTTGGTGACGTTTACCTCTGAAACACCGGAATCGAAGTCGAGCGATACGAGGTTGAGCATTGGGAAACGGTCGTGGAGACGTTTCTCGATGCCCTTGGAAATCACGTGGTTAGCGATGCAACCGAAAGGCTGGAGTGAGATGATATTGTTCACGCCATCACGGATGTAACCTACGATGTCGGCAGGCAGAAGCCAGCCTTCGCCAAACTGGGCTGCGAGCGAAACCAGTCCCTGTACGTCCTTCGCATCATCATAGATATTGGTGAACGGACGGAAGTAGCGGAACTTGCCGGCTGCCTTGTTTACCTGGCGCAATCTTCTGCCAACCAGCGCCTGATAAGCACCCTTGATGATGAAATCAGGCACTTTGGTGCAACTCAGCCGCATGTGTTTCTGTATCTCTACATTCACAAATTCCTGCAGGAAGAAGGGGGCAAGCAGAGGCGGAACTACCTCAATGCCGCGCGAAATGATGTTCTGCTCCAGGAACTGGTGGGCGAAAGGATTGAACTTCAGGAAGATTTCGCCTACGATTCCTACCTTCGGCAGTTCTCTATCGAGGGTCATCTGGTTGAATTCTTCGGCTGCCTGTTCCAGGAGTCGGATGAGTCCTTTGGCTGAATTCTGGGCGATAGGTCCGTCTATCAGCTGCATGTATTTATCGCGCAACTCTCTGGCAATTCCCGGTTTACGCTCTCTTACGATGCAGGCGTTGTACATCTCGTTGATTGCATCGCCATAGAAAATGGCGGTAACGATAATCTGACTGTATTTCAGCCAAGGCACATTGAAGCCGTCCTGCTCGTTATAGTCTTGCTTGTCGTCTGTTGAGCCTGATGCTTCGCCTGTTGAGGCTGTTACACCGAGCGTGAGCAGCGGAATGTCCTGGAATCCGTTGGAAATCATTGCACGCTTGATGAGACCGGCGTAGTTGGTTGCGCGACATTGGCCGCCCGTCTGACTCATCACTACTGCCGTATTGTTCAGGTCGTATCTGCCTGATTTCAAGGCTTTGATAATGTCGCCGACAATAAGGGTTGCCGGATAACAGACTTCGTTGTTGGCAAACTTCAATCCGAGTTCGGCGCTCACCTCATCGCTCATCGGAAGTACCTCAACATCATAGCCTATCAGTTTCAGGATAGGCGGAATGATAGGGGTGAGGTATTCGGTCATGAAAGGAGCGAGAATCTTGCGATGAATATCCTGCTTGGTGAATACCTTGGTCTGTTGTAAATGTTGAGTGTTGAGTGTTGAATGTTGAATGTTGAGTGTTGAATTCTTCACTCCCTTCAGGCTTTCTATCAGCGAGCGGACACGGAGTTTCAGGGAGCCGATATTGCTCACATCATCTATCTTCAAGAGCGTGAAAGGCTTGTTGTGGCGCTTCATGATGTCGCGAATCTCGTCCTGAATAAAACTGTCTGGACCGCAGCCGAAGCTGGTCATCTGGACGAAATGAACCTCATCGCCCTGTTCGGCTGCCCATTGCGCTGCCTTCAGAATGCGGTTCATGTACGCCCATTGCTTCACGAGATAAGTCTCTGGCTGACAGTTGTATGCTTCGTTATTGTCTGATGAGCCTCTGGCGATGTCTTCGCTGATGACGTTGACTCCCAGGTTGGCAATCATCTCGCTCAGTTTGTGCTGAATCAGCGGGTCTGTATGGTAAGGACGGCCAGCCAGCAGAATCGTAAGTCCCTTGTTCTGCTTCAGAATCTCCCAGCCCTGTTTCTTGATTTCAGCAGCATATTCTGCCTGGGCATAGAGTGCCTCTCTCAGCGCTTTGTGGGCAGTCTTCTTGCTTACTCCCAGATGCTTGAGATAATCGGTAATCTGCTTTTCCAGCGCCTTAGGTTGGGCAAAGTTGATGACAGGCGTATCGATTGGTTTCTTCAGGTCGATGACCGACTTGATGACATCGCTGTAGCCCGAAACGACCGGACAGTTGAAGCTGTTCAGCGTATTCTTCGGGTCGTCATTATGTTCATAAACCACGTATGGCATGAGGATGCGGTCAACCTTCGGGTTCTCGTTGAGCTCCTTCAGATGACTGTGAGCCAGTTTTGCCGGGAAGCAGATATTGTCGCTCATTACCGTATTCAAGGCTCCTTCATACTGGCTGAAAGTGGAATCGGAAGAGAGAATCACGCCGAATCCGGCTGCACGGAGCAGCGCATTCCAGAACGGATATTCCTCGTACATGTTGAGGATGCGAGGAATGCCTACTTTGACGCTGTGTTTTACAGCGTCAAGTGGGTTAACTGTCTCTCTATCAAATAGTAAACTATATTTGTATTCGTAAATATTTTTGCCTTTTATCCCGTTTGCTCCCTTGTTGTTGAACACACGCTCACACTTGTTTCCGGAGTAGAACCTGTTGCCGCCGGCAAAGGTGTAGCGGGAAACATAACAATGGTTTTCGCAGCCTTTGCATTGCAGCTGCTTGGTTTCATAATGAGCCAGATTCTGCAGATCATCAATGGTTCTAGATGAGGCAGGGTGCGTATCTTCTGAAGAAGTGCGATGATTGTAATCAGCCGCCGCATGAAGGGCGCAGCCGTAGGCGCCCATTAGTTCAGGCATGTTGCTTCGTGCCACTTCGGTATGGGTGAGCAACTCAAATGCTCTGACCACTGCATCGTTTCTCATCGTACCTCCCTGTACAACGATTTTGCCTCCAAGGTTCTCATTACCATGGAGTTTCAGTACCTTATAAAGACAGTTCTTGATGACTGAATAAGAGATTCCGGCAGAAATATCAGCTACCGAAGCGCCCTCTCTGAGCACCTGTTTTACCTTCGAGTTCATGAAGACGGTGCAGCGGGTTCCGAGGTCGCAGGGAGCCTTCGACTGGCAGGCGAGTTGGGCAAAATCGCCTACAGAATAGCCCATATTGTTGGCAAAGGTCTGGATGAATGTTCCGCAGCCCGAACTGCACGCCTCGTTCAGTTCCATGCGCACCACAGCCCCTTTCTCAACGAAGATAGCCTTCATGTCCTGTCCGCCGATGTCCAGGATAAAGCTGACATCAGGCATGAGTGAAGCCGCCGCTCTTTCGTGCGCCATAGTTTCGATAATGCCGCTGTCGAGGCCGAAAGCCGCCTTGATGAGTTCTTCGCCGTAACCTGTAGAGCAGGAGCCAACGATTTCCAGTTCAGCGCCTCGCAATGCTGCTTCCTGCTTCAGGGTGTTGAGTCCATCTGCTACTGCCTTGATCGGATTTCCCAGATTCAGGCGGTAATTGGTAAAGACAATATCTCCCGTAGGCGTCCCCATATTCACTCTTACCGCTACAATCTTCGTCGTAGTAGAACCCGAGTCAATACCAATCACAACCTGCTGTTTTCCTTTATTCAGCGGTTTGGTTTCTGTAGCGAATTTCGCCTTAGATTTGAGCCATTCCTCGTGCTCTTTCTCGTTTTTGAAGAGAGGCAGCAGACTGCTGGTCCATTCCGTCTGTATTTCTTTTTTCATCCGGCTCCTGAGAGTAGAAACTGAGGCTGCTGAATCTGCCGATTTAGCCCGATAAGCACAGCCCAGAGCCGGAATGAGATTGCTGTTTTCTGATACGATAAAGTCGTTTGGAGAGAGATGGAGATAGTCGCAGAAAGCCTTGCGGAGCGCCGGAAGAAAGGTGAGCGGACCGCCGCAGAGCAGGATAGGAGCCTCGAAACTGATGCCGTGAGAAAGCGTTACCACCGTCTGTACGGCGATGGAATGGAAGATGCTTGCCGCAATATCCGCTTCGGGCAGATTGCGCGCCATCAGGTTCTGGATGTCGGTCTTGGCGAATACGCCGCAGCGGGCAGCCATCGGATAAACGTGCTCTGCCTTCATCGCCAACTCGCTCATCTTCAGGTTTTCTACGCCCATCAGCACACTCATCTGGTCGATGAAAGCACCCGTTCCGCCGGCACAGTTGCCGTTCATGCGCAGTTCCATATTTCCGTTTTCCTTGAAGAAGATTACCTTGGCGTCCTCGCCACCAATATCGATGAGCGCCTTAGCCTCAGGATGAGCCGTACGGGCATAGACCGATGCAGCCACCACCTCCTGTACAAACTCCGCCTGGAGCTGTTCGGCAGTAGCCATTCCTACGCTTCCCGTTACGCAGATTCTTGCCTCTGCATCGCCCGTGAGGGCTAAAATCTCATCGAAATATTGCGACACAAGTTCGTTGACACGAGCGTTGTGGCGTTCGTATTTTGAGTAAATTACCCGGTTATCGGTGTCGATAACGGCAATCTTGGCAGTTGTTGAGCCAACGTCCAATCCTATGTAATAAGTCTTCTCCATTTCTCTTATCTCAAGTATTTTCTCTTATCTTCTAGTATCTTCTTATCTTCTAGTGGCTTTTCCCAAGTTCCATCTGCTCTCTTCTCATATCCCTGAAAGCGCTCCAGGCTATCGGAACCGCAACGGCAAACGAGCAGCAATCTGCCCACATCTGACACATCTCCACGCCCAGCAGTCCGAAGAAATAGGGGAGGATGAAGATGAGCGGAATGAAGAAAAGTCCGCTTCGTGCCGCCGCTACGATGTTGGCTCTCACCGGTTTACGGATGGTCTGCATCAGCATGTTGGTGAGCACGATGGTGGCTACGAGCGGAAAACTGAGCACCTGCCATCTCAAAGCCACCGAACCTACGGCTACAACCGCCGCATCATCGCGGAAGATGCTGATGATGGAAGTTGAGAAGATGAAGCCGAGGATGGCACAGACGGCGAGGAAAACCGTGCCGCATCTGATGCAGAAAAAGAAGGCTTCCTTTACGCGCCCATAGAGTTTGGCACCGTAGCAGAATCCGCAGAGCGGCTGGAATCCCTGTCCCAGACCGATAACCATCGCATAGGTGAAGAAGGAGATGCGGGTAACGATGCTCATGCCCGCAATGGCTGCATCGCCAAACGCACCTGCCGCCACATTGAGCATCAGCGTAGCGATACTTCCCAGACCCTGCCTTGACAGCGAAGGGGTTCCGCCGAAGATAATCTCCTTGGCAAAGGCGCGGGTAGGGGTGAAATTGCGCAGATGGATGCGGATGTTCTCGCCTTTATGCGTCATCCAGAAGAGCATGGCGCAGCCGAAACACTGGCTGATGAGCGTGGCTACGGCGGCTCCCGTAATGCCCAACTGGAAGTAGAGAATGAGCAGAGGAGCCAGAATCAGATTGAGCAGCACACCCGACATGATGCCCTTCATCGCATACATCGTATTGCCCTGAAATCGCATCAGATTATTCAGCGTAAGCGAGGTGGTCATAAAGGGAGCACCTAGCAGGATAATGCCCAGATAGCGTTCTGTATAAGGAAGAATGGTGGGTGTAGAACCCATCAGAAGGCAGAGCGGTGTGAGGAACACATGACCCAGAATGGCGATGAGGAGACCGGTAAGAAAACTCAGCACAAAGCCCGTGGTTGCCATCTTCTGTGCCTGTTCCGTATGCTTGGCGCCCAACTGTCGCGAAACATAATTGCCCGATCCGTGGCCAAAGAAGAAACCTACCGCCTGAATTACAGCCATTGCTGCAAAGGAAACGCCTACCGCTGCCACACTCTGCGTGTTGATGCTGCCCACGAAATAGGTGTCGGCGAGGTTGTACATGCTCGTCGACAGCATACTGATAATCGTTGGTATGGCCATCGTAAAAATCACATGATGCACAGGGGCATGAGTGAGGAACGTATAGTTGTCTCTTTTCTCTTTCTTCATAACTTTATAATGCTTTTTGGGCATTTTCAACTTGCAAAGGTACATAAATATCCACGAAGTTGGACAATTATGAACCAACTTTTATAAATTTATAAGAAAAGAGTTGCATTTTTCATAAAATTATCGTATTTTTGCACCGTAATTGAATATATATACATAAAAAGATAACTAATGAATGATGAGATAAGAATCATACCGGTAACGACAAAAAAGGGGTTGAAAACCTTCATTCAGTTTCATTATGATCTCTACAGAGACCATAAGTTTGCCGTTCCTTTTTTGCGTTTCGACGAGATGAATACGCTGGACCCGAAGAAGAATCCTGCCTTCGAATTCTGCGAGGCACAATACTTCCTGGCGGTTGACAGCGAGGCTCGTATCGTAGGTAGAATAGCTGCCATTATCAACCATCGTGCCAACGAACAGTGGAACAAGAAGCAAGTTCGCTTCGGCTGGTTCGATTTCGTAGATAATGTTGCGGTTTCCTGTGCCCTGTTGCGCACGGTAGAAGAATGGGGCAAGAGTAGGGGAATGAACGAATGCGTAGGTCCGCTCGGATTTACGGATATGGACCGCGAGGGCTTGCTCATCGAGGGCTTCGACCGGAAGTCTACGATGTATATAAATTACAATTATCCTTATTATAAGACGCATCTGGAGAGTTATCCGCTCTATGAGAAGGATAACGACTGGCTGGAGTACCGCATCAGAGTTCCTGAGGAGACGCCGGCTAAGTTTGCCAAGACTGCCCAGATGATTGAGAGCCGATATAATCTGCATGTTCATAAGTTTACCCGCAAGGAACTTACCTCGGGAGGAATGGGCAGGAAGGTGTTCGAAATCGTGAATGAGACCTACAAGAATCTCTATGATTTCCAGCAGCTTACGGAGAAGCAGATAGATGAATATGTGAGCACTTATATCAAGAAGGCTGACTTGAACCTGGTGACGGGTGTGGTGGATGGCAACGCTGGCAACAAGTTGGTAGCCTTTGGTGTTTCCTTCCCTTCGTTTACCGATGCGCTGCGAGAGATAGGCAATGGCAAGCTTTTCCCTACGGGTTGGCTGAAGGTGCTGAAGGTACTGAAGTGGCACAAGACGGATACGGTAGATTTGCTCTTGATAGGTGTTCTTCCGGAGTATCGCAAGAAGGGAGCCAATGCGCTTATCTTTGCCGATTTGATAGAGCAGTATCGCCGTTATGGCTTTAAATGGGCTGAGGCAATGCCGCAGATGGAGACCAATACCGGTGTTCAGAGCCAGTGGCAGTATCTGGAGAGCGAGCAGCATCGCCGTCATCGCTGCTATAAGAAGAAGATTTAAAAACCCCTTTTTCGAGCCGTTTTGTCGTAAAAAAATAGAAAAATGGCTGTAAAAGTGCTGTTTTTTCCATCGCGATGCATTATTTTTTGCGTCGCGACGCAATAATATTTACGTCGTGACGCAATAATATTTCCGTCGCGACGTAATAATTATCCCCTCGAAAGTCATCATTGAAGCCTCCCGCCGGTCATCATTTAAGCCTCTTATCTGTCTTAATATAAGGCACTTACCAGCCTTAATATAAGGTGCTTATCAAGATAAAAAGATGCGTTCTGAAGGGAGAAAAAATAGGTGGGGGTTAACAGGGTTAACAGTTAACACCCCAAAAATGCATACTCCCCTCCCCACACTTATATAAAAATAAGTATATATATATTATTATATAATAAGGTACGCGAGGGGGACCATGCAAAAATCGGCTGTTAACTGTTAACCCTGTTAACCCCACAACAAAAAAGTTGATAGTTTATAGTTTATAGTTAATAGGGCTTTTCTATAGTTTATAGTTAAAAGTTTATAGTTTACAGCAACCTTGCGAACGGCTAAGCCCTATAAACTATCAACTTTCAACTATAAACTAAACTTAAATATAGTATTCTGCCGAATCAACCAAACCGGCTCTCAGCGCATATTTCGTAGCCTCATGAACGTTGTTTACGCCCAGCTTGCGGAATATGTTCTTGCGGTGGGTATTGACCGTATGGAAGCTGGAAAAGCGCTTCTCGGCTATTTCTTTCGTCGTCATTCCCAGCGCTATGTCTTTCAGAATCTCAGTCTCAGTCTTGGTGAGGTTGATCTTCTCCTGCTCCTCCTGTTTCGGAGCCAGAAGAACCTCCATCATGCGCTGGCAGACAAAACGGTTGCTTGCCACACAGAAACGGATTGCCTCCTTGATTTCCATTAGCGAACACTCCTTCAGCAATACACTGAACTGCGTACTGCTGGCGATGAGAATCTTCACAAAATCGGCGCTCAGATCCTCACTGAACAGAAGCCAGCGCGTATATGGGAAACGCTGGTTTAAAATCAGTAACTCGGCAGCATCATTGATGTCGAAAAGGGTGTAGTCGAGTATCACGACCGTATCCTCGTTCTCCCTTAAGGCAAGCATCAGGTCTGCCTTGTCTTCGACGGTCCGGGTTTCCAAACCCTCCATCTTGCTGATCACATAGCTCAATCCGGCTCTTGTGATGTCCTGTTTGTCTGCTAATAGAATCTTCATTGTATTTACTCTCTTATAGTTGTTGATATATATGCGTAGAAGCCTTGACGCAGTAAAAATACAGCATCAAGGCATCTTTTTCTTATTAGAATGTCATGAGGAAGCCCATACGGACGCCCCATTTTGAGATGTTTGCATGGTCGTAATAGTTGAGGCGGCGAACATAATCGATTCCGAAGAACTTGAAGATGTTGTGCACGCCGGCTACAACCTCCCAGTATGGCGTCTTGCCAAAGGTATAGGAGTTGGTAGGGAACTTGAAGAGCTTGTCATCATTGAGGTTCTTGCTCGGGTCGTTCTTGCTGGTCAAATCGCCCCAAACACCCTTGATGGCTACATATTCACGCCACTTCAGCTTCTTGATGAGCGGAATGCGGTTGAGCAGTTTGCCGTTCATATCCCAGGCTACTGACCAGAACAGCTGGCGGTCGCTCAGGAACTCCCAGTCTTTCATCATGCTGATGGTTGCCTCCTGCTCGAAGATTGAGAGGTTGACAGGTGGCTGGATGAGCATGGAGAAAGGCACTTTGCTCCACTGCGCCTTGCCCACAATGTTGAAATCCATATAACCGAAACTTCCCAGCCACTGGCGCTTGTAAATGCCCAGCGTGGTGAGGTTGCTCTGATACTGGCCGCCCATGAATCCGTCTAAGCCCATGGTGTGGCGGAGCGAGATTTCAGGACTGTCGAGGTTGATAGGCAGGCGCTGCTGCTTGGTGTTGACATAGGTGACACCCGGGTTGTAATCTAAGCCTACACTCGCCTCTGTGGTGCGTATCTTGCGTATTTCCTCGCCGTCGCTCACCCTGAAGTAGTGGAGATTGCCCACGGTGCGGTTGCTCTGCCAGCGGAGGCTGGTGTCGAAGCGGAACCCCCAGTCGGTTTCGTAGGTGAAGGTCACCTTCTGGCGGTGATACTGATACATCTGGTCCTGCGTAGTGGCACGGAGGGTCATGAAGAAGTTGTCCTTGTTGTGTAGCAGGTTATCATCGGATGGAGATGTAATATCATGCCCCAGCTCGAAGGTAAGCTTGCGCATCGGGAACTCGAACGGGCTGTTCTTCTTCTTGTTGAACGAATAGGTGAGCACATGGCCGTAATACCACTTGTTGCTCTTCAGACCGTAGGCGCCGTAACCATCCCAGAAAAAGTGGGGGTTGAGGGCTGCCATCGTTCTGCCCGCCAGGCGCAGGCGCACACCGTCTACGTAGTTGTTGGAGAGGAACGTGTTGATAGGTCCGAGGTCGAAGAGGCTACGGCGGTCGTTGATGATGCTGTCTCTTTCAACACCCAGACTGTCTTTCACCGTTACCTTCTTGCCCTTGGTATGAGCCACTTCCACATAGTTCTCCATCAGGGCTCTCACACCGAAGATGATGTATTTGAATCCCTTGGAGTTCTCCATGCGGTGGATAAAGCTGTCCATCGACGATTCACTCTTCGTGAGGTCCACCTGCCGGTATTTGTTCCAGTAAGCCTCATCGCGGTTCATCGCATCCATATCGTGCCTGATCTTCGCCTTGCCCTTGAAGAGCTGCTTCGGCAAGGCATCGAAGGCATAATCGGTGATTCGCGTGTTTCGCACCACCAGCAGGTCCTGAAGGAGCTTGTTGACGTGCAGTTCGGCTATCATATCGTCTTTAGAGAGCACCCACTCGCCGTTGTCGAGCTTGGTGTACTCCTGTTCAATCTTCATGTCAGTAACCCAGTTTACATCGCTGTTATGAGGCATGTAGAGGTTACATTTCTTCACGTGCAGGCTGCTGTCGGCAAGCACATAGAGTTCGCCTCGGAATCCGAAGTCCTGGCTGTTGGCTGGGATAAACTGCAGATGGTAGCACAGGTCTCTTTCCACATACACCGTATCTTCGATGTAATAATGGTAGAAGCTGATGGCAGTTCTGCCGATAGGAGATGGGAAGGGATACTGCAGCAGGCGCACGTAATCATCGTAGATGTCCACATCGGTGAACACCTCTTTCAGGGCGGTGTTGAGAATCTCTCCGGTCTGGATTACCTGTCCGATTCCATTGCTCTGCTGACCCTTGATGATGTCCTTTTCGGTCTTCGGATCTTTGCGGTAAATATGCTGTGAAACCGTCTCGTCGATGCTGACAGGCAGGGTGAGCTTTCCGTTGTACGGAGAGGTTTCTACCTGGTCGAGGAGATACTGGCGGCGCTGGAAGAACTTGCTTTCCAACTGCTCTTTCTTCAGGTCGTTGAGCGCGAGTGTAATCTTCTGATACTTATCATATTGCACATAGTCGTGGTTGCTTAAATCGCTCTTTTTCTTGGCAGCAATTACGCGCCGCATCAGTTCTACGGCAGGATTATCCTTACGCTTGTAGCGGCCTTTTTTCGATTTTACCACCACTTCGGTAAGTTTGTGCGTATCGTCTTTCAGTTTGATTTCCAGAAAGTTGGTCTTTTCGTCAACCTTCACCGATGTGCTCTTGTAGCTCAGTGCGCTTACGGTGAGCATGAGTCCCGGCTTCTTATCAATGGTAAACTTACCTTCTCCGTTGCTTGAAACCGCGATTTTATGTCCTTTGTATTGCACGCTTGCATACGGTACGGCAAAACCGTCGTCATCAATGACACGGCCTGTTATCTTCTGCTGAGCCATCATCTGAAGTGTAGAAATCATCAGAAGGATGACTGTAAAATACAACTTTTTAATACCTTTCATTTTTTATACCTTATTATATATAAGGGCTCTCCGCCCATGATTTAATCTATTATCTGTCAAATTCCTCACCCACACATGCCCCGCAAGAGCCGAAGTTTGAGGATGCTTTATTGGCTTTCAGGATGCAAAGTTATAACATTATTCGTAAATAGACGCAAAAACCTATTCATTATTTCAGTTTTTTATGAGATTTTCAGAAAAAGGCTTCCATGCAGTTCCTTCTGCTGCCTGTTCTTGCTCTTCGCCGTGCGAGCCTGAGTGGTATAAATCCCCTTCATATTGCTCTATTTCACCTTTTTATCTGTCAATATATGATGAAATTCCGAAAAATATGAGAAAACTATTTGGTTAATTTAATTTTTTAGCGTAATTTTGCACACTGAAATTTAAAGAAGAAACGCCCTTCTGCGGGCTTATTAAACATTAAGAGAATGAATAACAAGGGAAATCTTACCGACGAGCGGCCTCCTTTGCTGCCCGTCATCATAGGCACCGGTTTCGGCAGTGGCTTCTGGCCTTGGGGACCGGGAACGGCTGGCTCTGTATTGGCAACCCTCATCTGGGCAGCCCTGGCTTACGGACTCGGTATTACGGGTGAGAGCTTGCAGAGCATCACCTTCTTTCTCGTCATTGTTTCCACTATTCTGGGCACTTGGGCAACAGCGCAGTTGCAGCCTTACTGGGGTGAGGATCCCAGCCGTGTGGTCATCGACGAGATGGCTGGCGTGTTGATTCCCCTGTCGTTGCTGACCCCGCTTACCGCTCAGGGCGAAGTGAAAGATGCCTGGTGGTGGGCATTGGTGGCACTTGTTCTCTTCCGCTTCTTTGATATGGTGAAACCGCTGGGCATCAAGAAACTGGATAACAGGCAGGGCGCCTTCTATGTGATGGCTGATGATCTGCTGGGCGGCCTCTATGCAGCCGTTTCTTTAATCATCATCAAGATCATACTGGTTTCGGCTGGAATCATCTAGTCTGGCATTTCTTAAAGAAACAAATTCTTAAACAGACATTTCTTAAACAGGCAATAAAAAATAGATAAAAATATGAATTATAGAGATTTCTTACAAAAAGTTATCTATGCCATCATCAATCCACTTATCAAGGGGATGATAGCAGTAGGTATTACTCCTAACATTGTCACCTTCGTAGGATTCCTGGGCAATATCGTGGCAGCCGGTTTCTTCCTCGATGCTGCATGGATGCTCGGAACTGAACAGGCTGATTATGCATCTTGCATGGTTACTGTAGGATGGGGTGGATTTATTATCCTCGCAGCCGGTCTCTTTGATATGATGGATGGCCGTCTGGCACGTGTGAGCGGCAAGAGCAGTCTCTTCGGTGCACTCTGGGATTCTACACTCGACCGCTACAGCGAACTGGTAAGTCTCTTTGGCATCTGCCTCATCTTCGTACGTATGCAGGGCGATATGACCTGGTTCTGGATGGGCGTAGTCACCTTTGCAGCGATGATCGGTTCTGTGATGGTAAGTTATGTCCGTGCCCGTGCCGAGGGTTTGGATATTGAGTGCAAGGTAGGTTTCATGCAGCGTCCTGAGCGCGTTGTCGTTACTGCCGTTACTGCGATGATTACCGGCTTTACAGGCAATATCTGGTGGCTGGCTGGCGGAATGATTCTGATTGCCGTTCTGGCAAACATCACCGCATTCTGGCGCATCTGGCATTGTTATGTTGTGATGAACGCTCATAAATAATAAACTCAAGTTCTATCAATAAAAAGTAGAAAAAAGTGTTTAGTATCTATCTGATTATCCTCCTGGCGGTACTCGCAGCCTGGAAGAAGACACGCCGTTTTGCCTTCTATTTTCTGCCTTGGTTCCTCTTTGGAATCATCTACGATTCGATGCGCCTTTATCCTAACTATATGGTGAACGATATTGACGTGGCGAATCTCTATCATGCAGAAAAGTCGCTCTTCGGCATTGCTGCTTCATCCAGCGCAGAACTGCAGGCTGTAGCCGACCATAGCCAGCTGATGATTCCGGGCGAATACTTCAAGGTTCACCATTGCGGTTTTGCCGATTTCTGGGCAGGCATCTTCTATCTCTGCTGGGTTCCGGTGCCTATCGCCTTTGCCCTTTATCTGTATCTTACGAAACAGCTTAAATGGTTCAGGCGTTTCTCCTGGGCTTTCCTGCTGGTGAACATCATCGGCTTCATCGGCTATTACATCTATCCGGCTGCTCCGCCATGGTATGCGATGAACTATGGCTTCAAGGCTGTGCTCAATACACCGGGCAATGTGGCTGGTCTGGGCAGATGGGACGCAATGACCGGACTGCACGTGTTCCACGGACTCTATGGCAAGAATGCCAATGTCTTTGCTGCCGTGCCTAGTCTGCATGCTGCCTATATGTTCCTCACCACGATTTATGCTGTGATGAGCCGCAAGCGCTGGTATACGGTGGTGCTCTTCGCCTGCATCTGTCTGGGAATCTGGTGGACGGCAGTCTATTCCGGTCATCATTATATCATCGATGTCATGTTGGGTATTCTTACTACGATAGTAGGCGTACTGCTTATGGAATCTAAGAGAATATGGGCAAGATTAAAGAAGAACTCGTAACCTTCGGCAAGGCGGAACTGACAGCCTCCTGTGCCTCAGTGGTAGACTTCGGATTGGCGTTCTTCCTCTCAGATATCATTGGCATTTATTACGGACTTGCCAATGCGCTGGGAGTGATAAGTGGCGGCATTACCAACTGCATTCTGAATTACCGCTATGTGTTCGGCGATTCCAAGAGTAAGAAAAAGAGTGTAGCCTGGCGCTACTTTATCATCTGGGGCATCAGTTGGATGCTCAATTCGGGAGGCACTATCGCCCTGACCGAATTTCTGAATGCGCACGAGCATATTCAGTTGCATTACATGATTCCGAAGAGTATTGTGTCTCTGCTGGTGGCGATATTCGTAAACTATCCGGGACAGAAGAAATTTGTTTTTAAGCAGAAATGACCAATATCAGATGGGGGCATTATTCAGTATTTGCCCTCATCTTTTTTGTTTCCTGTCAGCTCATCTGTTGGCTTTAGGGCAAAAAAAAAGTTTGGATTGTCTCCCGACATTCCAAACCCACGCTTGTTTCTAACTAACTTATTATCAACTATTCATTACTTTTCAGTTTGCAAAATTACGAGTTTTTTCCTTATAAAATAAACTTTTTCGAAAAAATATTAACGTAAACGTTTGCGCATTCGAAAGATTTTGTTATCTTTGCAGAGAATTCACTAACTTTGCAGTCTGAAAAGACAAATATGCAGAAGATGTGGATACAAAAGTGAATGTCAATAATAAGCGTAAACTAAATATGAAACAACGAAGAACATCCTTGAAAGACCTCGCCGACAAACTTGGCGTTAGCATAGCAACCGTATCTAGAGCCCTGCGCAATAGCCATGAAGTAGGAGAGGAGATGACTCAAAAGGTGAAAAATCTTGCCAAGGAGCTCAATTATCGCCCAAATCCCTTTGCACAAAGCCTTAGAAAAGAAGCACCTAGGGTGATTGGTGTGATTGTGCCCAACTTGGTGACTCATTATTATGCTGCCGTGTTGGATGGCATTGAAGATTATGCCGTTAGAAATGGCTACTCTGTAATCAGCGCCAACAGTCACGAGAATACAGAACACGAGAAGCGAGCTGTAGAAAACTTCCTGAATATGCATGTAGAAGGCATCATCGCCTGCCTGGCACAGGATACGGTTGACTATTCTCACTTCGAGCAGTTGCATAAGATGGGAGTGCCGCTGGTGTTCTTTGCCCGTTGCTGTCTGGACGATAAGTTCTCCCAGGTAGTAGGCAATGGTGATGTTGCAGCCCAGGAGGCTACCCAGCACATGATAGACACCGGTTCGCGCCGCATCGCCTTTATCGGCGGTCCTAACCATCTTGATATGGTGCGCCGCAGAAAACACGGTTATCTGGAGGCTCTGAGAGAAAACCGCATCCCTATCGACCGCGACCTCGTAGTCTGCGACAGAATCGATTTCGATGTGGCACGAAACGCTACCCTCCGTCTCCTCGAAAAGGAGGACAGACCTGACGCCATCCTCGCCTTTAACGATATTATCACTTATGCAGCCTTCGATGCTATCAAGGAAAAGGGGCTCCGCATACCAGAGGATGTTGCTATCATCGGCTTTACCGATGGTGATACTGCTGCCTTCGTTACGCCGAAACTCTCGGCTATCATGGACAAGGCGCACGAACAGGGAACCACAGCCTGCGATCTTCTGATGAGAAGTATCAATGGTGATGAGAAAATCTATAAGAAAGTGGTTCCGATGATTCTGAAAATACGTGAAAGCTCTGAGAAGAACGACGTGAAATAATTCCTATTTAAAGTAATAAATCTTTTTAGATAATACATAATAAACCTACGATTATGATGATTAATAAACTAAGCTACTTGAAACATGCCATCGTGCTGTTTCTGCTCTTGCTGCTCATGCAGCCGGGTAGGGCGTGGGCTGCCTATGAAAACATAGAATTCAGCAGCCTCACCAATCATGATGGACTAACGAACAGTCAGGTGGGTGCCATCCTCAAGGACACCAGAGGCTACATCTGGTTCGGCACCCAGTCGGGACTGTGCCGCTTTGACGGCTTCCGTATGAAAACTTTCTATTACAGCAATACTGATGATAAGTCGCTGCCAAACAACTCGGTAGATGAACTTCAGCAAGACTATGATGGAAATATCTGGGTCCATACCTCTGTGGGTTACAGCATCTACAAATATGATGAAGAGCAGTTTGACCGCAAACCGGAAGAATGGCTCAAAAACATCCATGTGCAGGGACCTCCTTATAAACTCCTGATAGATAAGGATAAGAACATGTGGATAGCTGTCTACGGACAGGGACTCTACTTTCATAATGCCAAAACAAAAAATACTTATCTTTTTAAATTTACCAAAAAGGCTCAGCCGGGCTGTCTGAAAGAGGGAAATATCAGTAAAATAACCGAGGTTGACGGCGATGCGCTCATTACCTATGGTGATGGTACAATCTGCCGTGTCAACGGACAGAAACAGAAGGTTCTCTGGTACAATTCCTTCCTTGCTAACCATAAAGCTGCCGGTGATAATGGTGCCTATACTTTCTATGATGGTATAGGTGGTTTCTGGGTTTCTGTAAGTAATGCCAATTATGTGTATCAGTCAAAGACCGGAAAATGGACCGATGCCCGTTCTTATCTTACAAACATGGGCATTGCTATTCCTTGCCCAACCCGTATTCTGATGCGTGATATTGCCCGCGATAAGGCAGGCAATCTCTGGGTGGCTTCCGACCATAACGGTCTCTTCTTTGTAGATTTCAAACGCAAAATCTGCCGTCAGTATGTTCATTCCGAAGCAAAGGGAAGTATCGTTGACAATTCCCTGCAGAAGGTTTATGTGGACGATGAGGGGGCTATTTGGGTAGGTAGCTACAAGAACGGCGTGGCTTATTATTCGCCTGCTGCTCAGAAATTCACTACTGTTCCGCTTGGTGATATCTGTACTATTACGCAGGATCTGAATGGTAATCTCTGGTGCGGAACCAATGATAGCGGTATTGTCTGCTACAGTCCGCTTACCGGACAGAGTTGGCGATTCGGACAGGCTGAAACCGGTCTGGCTTCGGATATTATCGTCAGCAGCGTAACCATGAGTGATGGTACGATGTATTTCGGAACCTTCAATGGTGGACTTGCCCAATATAAAAACGGCAGATGGAAGAGTTTTCAGGCAGCTCCAGGCGGACTTGCCAATAACAGCGTCTGGTGTCTTGCTGAAGATCCGTATCATCGCCTGATTATCGGAACCTTGGGCTCAGGCTTCCAGATTTATAATCCTGAAAGTGGTAAGTTTACAACCTACAATATTCAGAACTCAGGCATATCCAGCGATTTTATCAACTCGCTCTTCCTGCCGAATAAAGATGAAATTCTGATAGGTCATTCGCAGAACTATTCTATCTTTAATTTCGGAACCCGAAAGGTAACCAATGTGAATGGAACCAAGGATGGCCAGCCTTTCCCGAGTCCTTCCCTGAACTACATGATGAAGGATAGCCGCGGCATTCTGTGGATGGCTTCGCCTGCGGGAGTCACCATGTATGATGAGGCTTCAGGGCAGTTGGAGTCAATCAATGACCTCAATGGTACGCAGGGCACGGTGGGTTGTATGGTGCTCGAAGATAAGCAGCATAACATCTGGCTGGTTTCTGAATTTATCGTTACCCGTGTTACGCTGACCAAGAACAATCAGGGCAAATGGGACATTACTATGATTAGTTTCAATTCGCTCGATGGCTTGCAGAGCCGCCAGTTTAACCAGCGTTCTGCCTGTCTGATGAGAAATGGAGCCATCGCCATCGGTGGTCAGGATGGTATTAATATCATCAATCCTGCCAAGATCCTTCCTGCCCAGAAACATGCAAAAGTCTTGTTCAGCGGTTTCGTACTCTTCGATCATCCGCTGAAGGCTGGTGAGGAGTTTGAAGGAAGAGTGCCTCTGGCTAAATCGCTTGATACAAACCCAGAACTGGATCTCAGCTATAAGGATAAGGCGTTTACCATACAGCTGGCTTCCGACCAGGTAAGTATTCCTGCCCGCTGCCGTTTCCTCTATCGTATGAAGGGACTTGATGACAAATGGATGCTGACACCTGAGGGACGTCCGGAGGCTACCTTTACCAATCTCTCTTCAGGCAGTTATGTCCTGGAGGCAAAGGTGGTGAATGCTGATGGTAGTGTGAGCGAAGAGGTGAACACGCTGAAGATTCATATTCACCCGCCTTTCTATCTCTCTATATGGGCGTTCATCGTATATATTATATTAATAGGTGTAGCTTTCTATCTCTATCGTAAACGCATGCTCGAAAAGCAGCGTGTTAAATTCGAACTCCAGAGTAAGGAAGACAGTATCAAGAAGACCAAGGAGTTGAACGAACTGAAGCTCAACTTCTTCACCAATGTGAGTCATGAACTCCGTACTCCGCTCACCCTGATTATCTCGCCGCTGGTTAATATGATTCGGGAAGAAAGAGATGAAAGTAAACGCAGAAAGCTGGAGATGATTCATCGCAATGCTACCCGTTTGCTCAATCTGGTAAACCAGATTCTTGACTTCCGCAAGATAGACCAGAACAAGGAAAAACTTACCCTGTCGCATATCGACATTGTGAGCTTCGTTGACAATATCTGTACTTCGTTCCGTACTTTGGCAAACAGCAAAGTAACGCTTGCCTTCGAGTCTACGGTGCCTAGTCTGCAGATGTCGTTTGATGCTGATAAGGTAGGAAAAATCGTGAATAACCTCTTGAGTAATGCTTACAAGTTTACGCCAGATGGAGGATTTATCACCGTTTCTCTGAGTGTTGCACTCCGCCAGCGTGTAGGAGACAAGGATTCGGATATGCTCCGCATCTCAGTATCTGATACGGGCAAGGGCATCAGCGATAAGGAAAAGGAACATGTGTTTGAGCGTTTCTATCAGGTTAATGGTACTGAAATGCAGCCGCAGGGTGGTAGCGGAATAGGCCTGAACCTGGTAAAGAAGTTTACCGAACTGCATGGCGGTAAAGTAGATGTTACAGATAATCCAAGCGGAGGAACCATCTTTATGGTAGACCTTCCGATAGAGAGCAGTACCACCTCCAATTCTACGGCACATCTCGGTTCCTTGCGAGCAGCCCCTATCATAACCACGGTGCATCAGGCTACTGATGATGATCCGGATGCAGGTAAGAATGTTCTCTACGGAATGAGTAAACATGCGCACCAGCCTGGAGAATCGATGATCAAGAAGCCGGTAGTGCTCCTCGTTGACGACAGTGAGGACTTCCGTGAGTTTATGAACGAAGTATTGACAGACTATACGGTTGTTGAGGCTGTCAATGGTCAGGATGCCTGGAACAAGATCATCGACCGTCGTCCAGACATCATCCTGAGCGATGTGATGATGCCTGTAATGGATGGTAACGAACTCTGCCGGATGTGTAAGGACAATGACGAAACTACAGCCATACCTTTCATCATGCTCTCGGCCCGTATGGGAGATGAGCAACGTAAGGAAAGTCTGAAGTGTGGTGCTGACGAGTATATTGCCAAACCATTCGATATTGATATGTTGAATCTCTGTATTCTGAACCTCTTGAAGAAACGCAAGAATGTGAGCACAGAATATGTAATAACAGAGGCTGACCGCAAATTTATTGATGAGGTGAATGCTTATATCCGCGACAATATGAGCAATCCTGAAACATCGGTAGAATCGCTCAGTACTCATCTTAGCATTTCACGCGTACAATTATATAAACGCATGATTTCGCTGACGGGTATTACACCTTCTGAGTATCTCAGAACCAAGCGTATCAAATTTGCAGAGCATCTGCTGCGCTCGGGTGACTTGAACATCAGTGAAATAGCCTATAAGGTGGGATTCAATAATCCACGTTATTTCACTAAATACTTCCAAGACGCGTATGGCGTTACGCCGTCTCAATATCGTAAGAATCTGTCAGAATCTGAGTAATTTACGCATCTGATTAACATTTTATACACATACATAAAACATTTGCGCACAAAGATACGGGAATTTTCTCGTATCTTTGCCGCAGATTTTTAAACTTTCCTTTAAACGTATAAAATGAGACTAACTAAAACATTATTGATTTCAGCAGTGCTGCTGATGAGTGCCACAGGCATGCAGGCAGCAGGTTTCAACCAGAATGGTAATTATCTCACTGTTCAGTTGAAGCAACACCAGAATTTTGGTCCTAGTCAGATTCGCCTCCAGGTGGTGAGCGATAAGATTATCCGTGTTCAGGCTACAGCCGAACAGAGTTTCCGTAATAAACAGAGTCTGATTATTGTGCCTCAAAATAGCAAGGCAAATTACAAGGTGGAAGAGCAGGGAGACAATCTCATCATTACCACTGCTGCCATGCGTGCTGTCATGAACGAGGCTACGGGTCAGATTACCTTCTATGACCTGAAAGACAATGTCCTTCTCAACGAGGTTGCTCAGGGCGGAAAAACTTTCAAGCCGTTCACTGTGCCTGACCGTGAAATCGGTGTAGACATTGCCAAGGTTCCTGAAGCACAGAAGCATGGATGGTCATGGCGTGCGCTCTTCAACTCTCCTGATAACGAGGCGTTCTATGGTCTCGGTCAGCATCAGAGTGAGGAACTCAACATGAAGGGTAAGAACGAAGACCTCTTCCAGTATAATACCAAGGTGAGTGTGCCTTTCGTCATCTCTAATAAAAACTACGGCATCCTCTGGGATTCTTATTCTTATTGCCGTTGGGGTAATCCGGAAGATTATCTCCAGCTCAACCGTGCCTTCAAACTCTATGATAAGGATGGAAAGGAAGGCCAGCTGACAGGTACTTATGTGGATAAGAATGGTCAGAAGATTGTTCGAGGCGAAGATAGCATTTACTTTGAGTATGCAATGCCTGAGACTTCTGAGGTTTGCAACAAGACCGACAAGGGCGGCATTCAGAACCTGCCAAAGGGCTTCGCGCTGAATGGTTCCAAAGTGGTGTACGAGGGTTATGTAGAGGCTCCAAGTAACAGCTTCTATCAGTTTATCCTCTACTATGCCGGCTATATGAAGATTTATATTGACGGCAAACTGGTAGTTCCTGAGCGCTGGCGTACAGCCTGGAATCCGAACTCTTATAAGTTTGAAACTCCTGTCAAGAAGGGTGTAAAGACTCCTATCCGTATCGAGTGGCAGCCAGATGGTGATGTTTCTTACTGCGGACTTCGCGTAGCAGCTCCTCGTTCTGAGGCAGAGAAGAACCAGTTGAGCATCTGGAGTGAAATGTCGCCGGATATGGACTATTATTTCATCGCCGGTCAGAATCTCGATGAGGTGATTTCCGGTTACCGTACGCTTACCGGCAAGGCTTCGCTTTATCCTAAGTGGACCCTCGGTTTCTGGCAGAGCCGTGAGCGCTATCAGAGCAGCA
>ERZ1026892.129-NODE-129-length-36280-cov-13.017971_pt1 | contig 36280 bp, 35 predicted proteins | sample MGYA00380176_ERZ1026892 | MGnify/ENA primary metagenome ERZ1026892 (study PRJEB33269, sample SAMEA4719812) | human gut metagenome | biome: human-associated habitat; feature: organic feature; material: feces | place: Cameroon | collected 2013-10 ... | reverse complement strand
TGCGATATGCTGCCGGAAACCGTAGGTCGCCTGGCGAAAATTAAAAATATTATCGCGATTAAGGAAGCCACGGGGAACTTAAGCCGTGTTCATCAGATCAAAGAGCTGGTTTCAGACGATTTCATCCTGCTCAGCGGTGATGATGCAACCGGTCTGGACTTCATGCAGCTCGGCGGTCACGGCGTTATTTCGGTAACGGCGAACGTTGCGGCGCGTGATATGGCGGAAATGTGCAAACTGTCCGCAGCTGGAGAGTTCGCGCAGGCGCGCATCATCAACCAGCGTTTGATGCCGCTGCACAATAAATTATTTGTCGAACCCAATCCTATCCCGGTGAAATGGGCGTGTAAGGAATTGGGGCTTGTGGCGACCGACACCATGCGCTTGCCGATGACACCGATTACCGACCACGGTCGTGACGTGGTGGCATCCGCACTGAAGCATGCCGGTTTGCTGTAAAGTTTAGGGAGATTTGATGGCTTACTCAGTACAGAAGTCGCGCCTGGCCAAGGTTGCGGGTGTATCGCTGGTTTTACTGCTTGCGGCCTGTAGTTCCGACTCGCGCTATAAGCGCCAGGTGAGCGGCGATGAGTCCTATCTGGACGCTACGCCGTTAAGTGAACTTCACGCCCCTGCGGGCATGATCCTGCCGATCGAAAATGGCGACTACAACATTCCTGTCGCCAACGGCAGCGGTGCCGTCGGTAAAGCGCTGGACATTCGTCCGCCGGCTCAGCCGTTGGCGCTGGTGGCCGGTGCGCGAACCCAGTTTACGGGCGACACCGCCACGTTGCTGGTGGAAAATAGCCGTAGCGGCTCTCTGTGGCCGCAGGTGGTCAGCATTATTCAGGCGAAAAACTACACCATCACCAAACGTGATGATGCTAGCCAGACGCTGACAACGGACTGGGTCGAGTGGAATCGCCTTGATGAAGACCAGCAGTATCGTGGTCGCTATCAAATCTCCGTGCAGCCTCAGGGCTACCAGCAGGCGGTGATGGTGAAGCTGGTTAACCTGGAACAGGCGGGTAAACCGGTCGCCGATCGCGCTTCCCTACAGCGCTATAGCGCTGAAATGCTGAACGTGATTTCCGCAGGTCTGGATAAGAACGCCAGCGACGCACAGGCCTCTCGCGGTTCCGCGGGCGCAACCTTTGATGTACAGAGCGCTTCTGATGATACCGGCCTGCCAATGCTGGTGGTGCGTGCACCGTTCAACCAGGTCTGGCAGCGTCTGCCGGGCGCGCTGGAAAAAGCGGGCATGAAAGTGACCGACAGCACTCGTTCTCAGGGCAGCATCGCCGTAACCTACAAGCCGCTGTCTGACAGCAGCTGGCAGGCGTTGGGCGCGAGCGATCCGGGTCTGGTCTCCGGTGACTACAAGCTTCAGGTCGGTGACCTGGACAACCGTAGTAGCCTGCAGTTCATCGATCCGAAAGGTCATACGTTGACGCAGTCGCAAAATGACGCCCTGGTTGCCGTATTCCAGGCCGCATTGAGTAAGTAATTTATCAGGGCTGGAGCAATCCGGCCCTTTTTTCTGTATAGTGACGCAAACGTGTGCGTCGGCAGAAAAGCACAAATTTTTATAGTTAATCATCACTGGAGTGACAAAGATGCAAAAGCTAGCTGAGTTGTATCGTGGTAAAGCGAAAACCGTATACAGCACCGAAAACCCGGATCTGTTGGTACTCGAATTCCGTAACGATACGTCAGCAGGGGACGGCGCTCGCATTGAGCAGTTCGATCGTAAAGGCATGGTGAACAACAAATTCAACCATTTCATTATGAGCAAACTGGCGGAAGCGGGTATCCCGACCCAAATGGAAGCGCTGTTGTCCGATACCGAATGTCTGGTGAAAAAGCTGGATATGGTGCCGGTGGAGTGCGTTGTCCGTAACCGCGCCGCTGGTTCGCTGGTGAAACGTTTAGGGATCGAAGAAGGTATTGAGCTGAACCCGCCGCTGTTCGACCTGTTCCTGAAAAACGATGCCATGCATGACCCGATGGTTAACGAATCCTACTGCGAAACCTTCGGCTGGGTGAGCAAAGAGAACCTGGCGCGCATGCAGGAACTGACCTTCAAAGCGAACGACGTGCTGAAAAAGCTGTTCGACGACGCGGGCCTGATCCTCGTGGACTTCAAGCTGGAGTTCGGTCTGTTCAAAGGCGAAGTGGTGCTGGGCGATGAATTCTCCCCGGACGGCAGCCGTCTGTGGGACAAAAAGACCATGGATAAAATGGACAAAGACCGTTTCCGCCAGAGCCTTGGCGGCCTGATCGAAGCCTACGAAGAAGTGGCGCATCGTTTAGGCGTGAAGCTGGACTAAGTTATGACGTCCCCGGCCTCGCCTGCGCGTAGGCCGGATAAGGCGTTGACGCCGCCATCCGGCAATGTGTTCGTCGCTTGCCCGATGGCGCTGCGTTGGCCCGCTCATCTCCCTTCCTGATGTATTTCCAGTGGTAATCCTGCCCGTAACCACCTACGATCGTATCAGTAACAATAAAAGAAGATCGAGGTAGTTATGCGTTGGCAAGGCCGTCGTGAAAGCGACAATGTTGAAGACCGCCGGAACAATTCCCAGTCGCCACTCTCCGGGCGCGGCCCTGGTTTCCGTATTCCCAGCGGTAAGGGCGGTATCATTCTGCTGATTGTCGTGCTGGTTGCGGGCTATTACGGCGTCGACTTAACCGGCCTGATGACCGGCGAGCCCATTGGTCAGAGCCAGCAACAAAGCTCGCAGCGCGTCAGCAACCCGAATGATGATGAAGCGGCAAAATTCACCTCGGTTATCCTTGCCACGACCGAAGACACCTGGGCGCAGCAGTTTAAAGAGATGGGGAAAACCTATCAGCCGCCGCGTCTGGTGATGTACCGTGGCGCGACCCGGACCGGCTGCGGTACCGGCCAGTCGGTGATGGGGCCATTCTACTGCCCGGCCGATAGCACGGTTTATATCGACCTCTCTTTCTATGACGATATGAAAAGTAAACTCGGCGCAGGCGGTGATTTCGCGCAGGGCTACGTGATTGCGCATGAAGTGGGCCACCATATCCAGAAACTGCTCGGCATCGAACCCAAAGTCCGTCAGATGCAGCAGGGCGCATCGCAGGCTGAAGTGAACCGCTTGTCGGTACGCATGGAGCTTCAGGCCGACTGTTTTGCGGGCGTCTGGGGTCATAACATGCAGAAACAGGGGATTCTGGAGGCCGGCGATCTTGAAGAAGCGCTGAACGCTGCCGAAGCGATTGGCGATGACCGCTTACAGCAGCAGAGCCAGGGGCGCGTGGTGCCGGACAGCTTTACTCACGGTACGTCACAGCAGCGCTATACCTGGCTGAAACGCGGCTTCGATAGCGGCGACCCGTCTCAGTGCAACACCTTCAGTAAATCGCTTTAACGGGATGTCGAAGGTCATGGATGAGTTGCTCGTGCAGGCCGCGCGAATGGCGCAGGAGGGGATTCGCCGCTTGCTGGTGGTTAGCGGCGACCCTGACTGGTGCGCAGAGCAGGCAATAGCGTTTCGCAAGGCAATCGAACACGACGTGCTGTGGGTGGGCCCGCAGATCGTAGACTCTCCTTTTTGCCAGCCAGGCAAACTTGTCACGCTGCTCGGGCGCGAGTTCCAGCATGCCATCTTTGACGCTCGCGCTGGTTTTGACGTGTCGGCGTTTGCCGCGTTAGCCGGAACCCTGCGTGCCGGTAGCTGGCTGATGCTGCTGGTGCCGGACTTCTCACGCTGGCCTCTGCAGCCCGATGCGGACTCGCTGCGCTGGAGCGATACGCCGGAGCCTATCGCCACCCCCCATTTTGTTCACCATTTTTGCCGTACCCTGGCCGCCAGGGCGCAGGTAAGAATCTGGCGTCAAGGGGAGCCACTGACGCCGCTCAATGACTCTCCGCGACCACCATGGCAGCAGGCTAACGGTCAACCCGACGTTGAGCAGCAAGCGATTCTGTCAGCGCTGGCCAACGCCACCGCGCAGGTTTGTGTGGTGACGGCGGAACGTGGGCGTGGCAAGTCGGCGCTCGCCGGAATGCACATTCGACAGCTTTCCGGCACGGCGCTGGTCACGGCACCTTCCCGCGCTTCGGCGGAGGTGATTGCCGCCTTTGCCGGCGAGCGCTTTCGCTTTATCGCGCCGGATGCGCTGCTGGCCTCTGATGAAACCGCCGATTGGCTGGTGGTCGATGAGGCCGCAGCCATTCCCGCCCCGCTGCTGCATAAGCTGATGACCCGTTTTTCGCGGGTGCTGCTGACCACCACCGTGCAGGGATATGAAGGCACCGGACGTGGCTTTGCGCTGAAATTCTGCGCCGCGTTCCCGCAGCGGCAGGCGTTTACCCTGAGTCAACCCATCCGCTGGGCGGCCGGATGCCCGCTGGAAGCCGTGGTGAACGAGGCGCTGATTTTTGATGATGATGCGTTTACCACTATGCCGCAGGGCGCGATTACGTTGATGCCCGTGGCGCAGTCAGCCTGGCAAACGTCTCCAGCGCTGCCCCGTGCGCTCTATCAACTGCTTTCCGGCGCCCATTATCGCACCTCGCCGCTGGATCTGCGGCGCATGATGGACGCGCCGGGCCAGCATTTTCTGAGCGCTCAAAGCAGTGATGGTCCGGCAGGGGCGCTGTGGCTGGTCGACGAAGGCGGGCTTTCGGCGGAACTGAGCCGGGCAGTGTGGGCCGGTTTTCGCCGCCCGCGCGGCAACCTGGTGGCGCAATCGCTGGCGGCTCACGGCGGCAGCCCGCTGGCGGCGACGCTTATCGGACGGCGTATCAGCCGCATTGCGGTACATCCGCTACGCCAGCGCGAAGGTCTCGGCCAACGGCTGGTCGAACGGGCGTGGCAGGACGCTGAGGGGTGTGATTATCTCTCAGTGAGCTTTGGTTATACCGATGCGCTATGGCGCTTCTGGCAGCGCTGTGGCTTTACGCTGGTGCGTATTGGCACTCAGCGGGAGGCCAGCAGCGGCTGCTACGCGGCGATGGCTATTCGCCCGCTGACGGCGGCAGGGGAGGCGTTGATGTTACATGAGCATCAGCGATTGTGCCGCGAATGGCGCTGGCTGCGACGGTGGGTAGATGAAAAAGTGCCTCTGGCGGAAGTGACAGAGACTATCCTTACTGAGGATGACTGGTGGGATTTGGCCGGTTTTGCCTTTGCCCATCGCCCGATGTTGGCGGTGCTGGCGAACCTGCACCGGTTGAGCGAGTTGACTGAACTGGCGATACCCGCGCTGCGCGGGCGTTTGTGCGGTGAGGCTGAGTCTGAACTGTGTGCTCGTCTGGGCGTGCAGGGGCGTAAAGCGCTGCTGGCCCGGCTTCGTGCGGAAGCGGCGCAGGCGATGCGCAGCGTTGACGCTGAACGCACAAACCGGCTGGCGGAACAGCTCCCACAACTGCAATTTTTTTAACTGACTCATTCAGTTAAATGGCATGGTCATTATTCTGGTGCGGCGTAAACTGACCGTCAAAACCAAGGAGACAGCCATGACGCACGATCATTTTGTTGTTCAAAGCCCCGCGAAGCCCGCTCAACAGCTGCTGCTGTTGTTTCATGGCGTGGGCGATAATCCGGTCTCAATGGGGCAGATCGGCAGCTGGTTTGCGCCGCTGTTCCCGGATGCCTTGATTGTCAGCATTGGCGGCGCTGAACCGTGCGGCCCGGCGCCGGGTCGTCAGTGGTTCTCAGTGCAGAGCGTGACCGAAGAGAACCGCCAGGCGCGCGTTGATGCCATTATGCCGACCTTTATTGAAACGGTACGCTACTGGCAAAAACAGAGCGGCGTGGGCCCGCAGGCCACCGCGCTGATCGGCTTTTCACAAGGGGCGATTATGTCGCTGGAAAGCATCAAAGCCGAGCCAGGTCTGGCTTCACGCGTGATCGCTTTTAATGGCCGTTACGCCACGCTGCCGCAGCACGCGACCACCAGCACCACGATCCATCTGATCCACGGTGGAGAAGACCGGGTGATCGATTTAGCCTGGGCGGTGAAAGGTCAGGAAGCGCTCCTGGCCGCGGGCGGCGATGTGACGCTGGATATTGTCGACGATCTGGGGCACGCGATTGACGATCGCAGCATGCAGTTCGCGCTCGATCACCTGCGTTATACCGTGCCGAAGCACTATTTCGATGAGGCATTGAGCGGCGGAACACCAAAAGATGACGATATTATTGAGATGGTTTAAAGATTAACGGTTCGCTGGGAATCTGTAGGCCGGATAAGGCAAAGCCGCCATCCGGCAATTCGTGGCGGCTATGCCTGATGGCGCTGCGCTTATCAGGCCTACATGTGCTTATTTCTTCGGCTGGTCTTTCTTCGGCCAGTCGTCGTCATCGTCCCACTTATCGTTGCAGTCACGATGAGGCGGAAGCTCAGGTTTATCGGCAAGGAATTTTTTATGATCGACGCGACTAAGATCCTTAATCACGTTGATAATTACCCCCACCAGGAAAACCAGCACCAGAATCCACCAGTATTTTGTCAGCCAATCCATGCGCATTACCTCTTTTGTTATGCCGTCAGGCGACAAGTTGTTCCATGATACGCTGATACATGCGCGCCAGCATCTGCAGGTCTGCGGCATTTACGCATTCGTTTATCTTGTGAATGGTCGCGTTCACCGGACCCAGCTCAACAACCTGCGCGCCCATCTGGGCGATAAAGCGACCATCTGACGTCCCGCCGGTGGTCAGTAACTGCGGTTCTATTTCATTATAGTGCGCAATCGCGTTAACCACCGCGTCGACCAGCTTGCCGCGTGCGGTCAGGAACGGCTGCCCGGAGATCCACCAGTCTACCGAGTAGCGCAGTTGGTATTTTTCCAGCAGGGCGATCACGCGCTCTTTGATCATCGCATCGGTCAATTCGGTGCTAAAGCGGAAGTTGAACTGCACGAACAGATCGCCCGGGATGACGTTGTTGCTGCCGGTACCCGCCTGGATGTTGGCAATTTGCATGCTGGTTGGCGGGAAGAATTCGTTGCCCTGGTCCCACTCGATAGACACCAGTTCGTTCATCCACGGCGCGGCGCGGTGAACCGGATTATCGGCAAGATGTGGGTAAGCCACATGGCCCTGCACGCCGTGAATCGTCAGGTTGCAGGTCATGGAACCACGACGGCCATTTTTCACCACGTCACCGACTACTTCGGTGCTCGACGGTTCGCCCACCAGGCAGTAATCCAGACGCTCGTTGCGCGCCATCAGCGCTTCCACCACCTTCACGGTACCGTGGGTGGCGCTAGCTTCTTCATCGGAGGTGATCAGGAACGCCAGGCGTCCTTTATGGTTCGGGTGCTGGGCGACAAAACGTTCTGCAGCGACGACCATCGCCGCCAGCGAGCCTTTCATGTCCGCCGCGCCGCGGCCAAACAGCATGCCATCACGAATGGTCGGTTCAAATGGCGGGTTAATCCAGCGATCGGCATCACCCGCGGGCACCACATCGGTGTGGCCAGCAAATGCCAGGGTTTCCCCTTTACCGCGCCAGGCCCAGAAATTCTGGGTATCACCAAAATCCATTGGCTCAACGGTAAAACCGATAGCGCGCAGACGTTCAATCATTAATGCCTGACAGCCCGCGTCATCGGGGCTGAGAGACGGGCGGCGAATAAGCTGCTGAGCCAGCTCAATGACTGGGCAAGACATAAACTAAACCTCGTTATTTTTCGTTATCTGCAAAAAGTCAAAACAGGGCGGCGGCATTAGCGCATCTGGGCGAGCCACTGGCCGTAACTGGCATCACTAAAACCCAGCAGCATAGGCTGTGCTGGCGCACAGAGCAATGGGCGTTTAATGATAGCCGGCATTTCCAGCATCAGCGCAGCGGCAGCGTCGGCATTGTTGATGCTCATACGCACGCTTTCGTCCAGCTTACGCCAGGTGGTGCCACGGGTATTCAATAGGGCTTCCCAGCCCAGCTCGGCAATAAAGGATGCCAGTAACTCGGGGGGCAGGCCGTCAACGCGATAATCATGAAAGCGATATTCAACCTGATGCTCGTCGAGCCAACGGCGGGCTTTTTTAATTGTGTCGCAATTTTTTATTCCATAGAGGATGGTCATGTTCCACCTTTATATCAGCAGGTTTTTTAGGGCCTCGAATATACACGGAATTACCGTGGCTGCCTGTTTTAATTTTATCCTGATAAACAGGCTGAAATTCGTACAGTTTATCATGCTGTCTACGACGAAAGTCGCAGTTTGTTCACTTTGTCGTAGGGTAAATTCTTATCATATGATTCACATTCCGATAACTATTTCAGAATGTTGCTGTTCGTCACATTAAATGTCAACATTCCAGCCCATAGTGGCCTCAAGCAGTAAACAATCGTTGGCAGCGGCAATCAAAGTAATCGGATTAACCGTATTCACAGGTCATACATTTGTACGTAATATACGCATAATAATAAGAGAGGTAGTTATGATCGAACGTGAACTGGGGAACTGGAAAGATTTTATCGAAGTGATGCTTCGTAAATAATTTTCAGATAGGTGAGTGATTAAGCGCTGTGTTCTTTCAATTACCATGATGGTGTTGTTTGCAGTACAGAGTCATTGCTTAACATAAAGATAAAAAGGCGACAGTAACTGTCGCCTTTTCTGTTTTTATTCAGGCTTCTCTTTTAACGGGAATCGACGACGTACCAGCACAAAGAACAGCGGGACGAAGAAGATAGCCAGCACCGTCGCCGAGATCATCCCGCCCACCACGCCGGTACCCACCGCATGCTGGCCGCCGGAACCCGCACCGGTGGTTAATGCCATAGGCAGAACCCCAAAGATAAACGCCAGCGAGGTCATCAGGATGGGACGCAGGCGCTGGCGGCAGGCTTCGAGGGTTGCCGACATCAGGTCTTCACCTTTCTCATTCATTTCATTGGCAAATTCAACGATCAGAATGGCGTTCTTTGCCGAGAGCCCGATAACCGTCAGCAGTCCCACCTGGAAGTAAACGTCGTTTTCCAGCCCGCGCATCCAGGTGGCCAGCAGTGCGCCAATTACCCCCAGCGGTACCACCAGCATCACCGAGAATGGCACCGACCAGCTTTCATACAGCGCCGCCAGGCACAGGAACACCACCAGCAGAGAAATGGCGTATAGCGCTGGAGCCTGGGCGCCGGAGAGCCGTTCCTGGTAGGACATTGCTGTCCATTCCAGACCAAAACCGGTCGGCAGCTGTTTGACCAGATTCTGCATCACGTCCATTGCGGTACCGGTACTGACGCCCGGCGCGGCTTCACCGATAATTTCGACGGCCGAATAGCCGTTATAGCGCTCCAGGCGCGGCGAGCCGGTTTCCCAGCGCGAGGTGGCGAAGGCCGAGAACGGCACCATCTGACCCGCGTTGTTACGCACGTACCACAGATTAATGTCGTCCGGCAGCATGCGGTACTTCGCGGCGGCCTGCACGTACACTTTCTTCACGCGGCCGCGATCCATAAAGTCGTTCACGTAGCTCGAACCCCACGCGGTTTGCAGCGTGTCGTTAATATCGTCGATTGAGACCCCTAACGCCTGCGCTTTACGCTGGTCGATATCGATTTGCAGCTGCGGGCTGTCATCAAGGCCGTTGTGGCGCACGCGGGTGAGCTGTGGACTCTGTCCTGCCAGCTCCAGCAGCTTATCGCGCGCGGCCATCAGCGCATCGTGCCCGGCGCCGCCGTGATCCTGAAGCTCCATATCGAAGCCGGCAGAGCTGCCCAGACCGCTGATAGCCGGCGGGCTGCTGGCGTAAACCCGCGCTTCTTTGATTTTGTTCAGCGCCTTGGTGGCGCGCTCGATAATGGCAAACGAGGTGCCAGTGGTGCTATCGCGCTCGTCCCAGTCTTTCAGGCGGACAAACATGCGCGCGACGTTCTGCCCATTACCACCCGGGCCGGAACCGATGGTGGCAAAAATGGAGGTGATATTGTCCTTCTCGTTTTTGAAGAAATAGTCTTCAACCTGTTCCACCACTTTCAGCGTTTGCTGCTGAGTGGAGCCACTCGGCAGCTGGACCGAAGTCGTGAACATGCCGCGATCTTCCAGCGGCAGGAACGAGGAGGGCAGGCGCAGGAACAGAAATACCATGCCGCCCAGCAGTACCACATAAATCAGCATCCAGCGTACGCTGCGATGGAGGATTTTCGCCACGCCGGACTCATAGCGGCGCGCGCTGGCATCGAAGTGACGGTTGAACCAGCCAAAGAAGCCTTTGGTGCCGTGCACTTCGCCTTTATGAATGGGTTTGAGAATGGTGGCGCACAGCGCGGGCGTCAGAATCATCGCCACCAGTACCGACAGCACCATCGCCGAAACAATGGTAATCGAGAACTGACGATAGATAGCCCCGGTGGTGCCGCCAAAGAAAGCCATCGGGATAAACACCGCCGACAGCACCATCGCGATACCGACCAGCGCCCCCTGAATCTGGCCCATCGATTTGCGCGTTGCCTGCCTTGGCGTCAGCCCCTCGGTGCTCATAATACGCTCGACGTTCTCGACGACCACGATGGCGTCATCCACCAGAAGCCCGATGGCGAGCACCATGGCGAACATCGTCAGGGTGTTAATACTGTATCCGCAGGCGTAGAGAATGGCGAAGGTGCCCATCAGCACCACCGGTACGGCGATGGTGGGAATCAGCGTGGCGCGGAAGTTTTGCAAGAACAGGTACATCACCAGGAACACCAGCAGGATGGCTTCCAGCAGCGTTTTCACCACGTCTTTGATCGACGCTTTGACGAAGGAGGTGGTTTCGTAGGCGACTTTGTATTCCAGTCCGTGCGGGAAATAGGCTTTTAGCTCGTCCAGACGCTGAATAACGCGCTCGGCGGTTGCCATTTCGTTGGCCCCTGAGGCGAGTTTGATGCCAAGGCCGGACGCCGGGTTGCGATTATAGCGGCTGAGATAGTCATATTTTTCCGCGCCCATTTCGACGGTGGCAACGTCACCGAGCGTGACTTCTGAGCCGTCCTGGTTAACGCGCAGGGTGATATCGCGGAACTGCTGTGGCGTTTGCAGGAGCGATTGCGCATTAATGGTAGCGTTCAGCGCCTGCTTATCAACGGAAGGCGTTCCGCCAAGCTGCCCGACGGCAATCTGCGCGTTCTGCGATTTAATGGCGCTGGTGACGTCGGAGGCGGTCAACTGATAGCTGTTGAGCTTGGCCGGATCCAGCCAGATGCGCATGGAATACTGCGAACCGTAGGCGTCAATGTCGCCGACGCCGTCAACGCGGCTGAGCGGGTCCTGAATGTTACTGGCGACATAGTCGGAAATATCTTGCTTATCCATACTGCCGTCGGTGGAGACGAAGGCGATGGTCAGAATGTTGGTATCGCCTGTTTTACGTACCGTGACGCCTTGCGTCTGCACCGCCTGTGGCAGTTTGTTCATTGCCGTTTGCAGCTGGTTTTGTACCTGTTGTACCGCTTCGTCCGGGTCGGTACCGGCGACGAAGCTCAGCGTGACTGTCGCCTGGCCGGTGGCGCTGCTTTGAGAGGACATATACATCAGGTTATCGATGCCGGTCATGTTCTGTTCGATAACCTGGGTGACGGTGTTTTCCAGCGTTTGCGCAGACGCGCCTGGATAGTTGGCGGTCACGCGGACGTTCGGCGGCGCAAGGTCCGGGTACTGCTCTACCGGTAATGAAAATATCGCCAGGGCCCCGGTAAGGCACAAAAGGATTGCTAGCACCCAGGCAAAAATGGGGCGATCGATGAAGAAATTCGCCATCAGGATCCGAACCTCGTGTTGGTCATTTTTTTTACGTACTGAATTGCGTCAAACACTGTAGCCGTAAGGCTCTCGGCAATCGTGGAGAAAATAAGAAGATAATGTAAATAATCATACCGCTTTGGCGAAACGGTTTGCATATCCTTACGCACGCCTATTTCTGCCCCCTGAAACGTAATTTCATTTAAGCTGAAATTTTTTGATCTGCCACAGCTTACTGACAAATAGTCGCCGATTCTGGGCAAATGGACATTGCCTGTACGGGGATTCCTCGGCTAATAAATAGGACTTATAAATATAAGGTTTTTTAACCATAGGCTGAGCGAGTATGAACCGTTTTATTAGGGTAGATAGCCAACAATGCATTGGATGCAGGGCGTGTGAAGTTGCCTGTGTGATGTCGCATAACGGAGAGCAACATGTGCTCGACGCCTCGCAGTTTATGCCGCGCATCACGGTCGTAAAAATGAACCATCAACGTGGGGCGGCTACCTGTCACCACTGTGAAGATGCGCCTTGCGCGCGCAGCTGCCCGAACGGCGCGATTCGGCAGGTCGATGATGCTATCCAGGTCGACCAGGCGAAGTGTATCGGCTGTAAATCCTGTGCGGTTGCCTGCCCGTTTGGCACCCTGCAAATTGTTCTCTCGCCGACTCAGGACGGGCGAGTAAAAGCCACGGCCCATAAATGCGATCTCTGCCATGAGCGCCCGGCAGGTCCGGCCTGTGTGGAAAACTGCCCGGCGGACGCTCTGCAGTTGATGACCAGCCAGCAACTGAGCGATATTGCGCGCACCCGACGCCTGCAAACGGCCTGTCGCGAAGCGCAGCCGTGGCACAGCGAGAGTCGTGCGGCGGCAGCGAAGGTTCAGCGTAGCAAGGTGGAGCAGATGGCGCAGACTCCCGCTCGGAATGAAGCGGATAAACTCAATCTGGCTGCCCGTAAAACCGGCTTCGGCGAAATTTATCTGCCGCTACGTCACGAGCAGGCGCAGCAGGCTTCCGCACGCTGCCTGAGCTGCGGCGAGCATAGCGTTTGTGAGTGGACCTGCCCGCTGCATAACCATATTCCACAGTGGATCGAACGGGTCAGCGCAGGGGATATTGACGCGGCGGTAGAGCTGTCGCATCAGACCAACCCGCTGCCGGAAATCACGGGGCGCGTCTGCCCGCAGGATCGCCTGTGTGAAGGGGCCTGCACCCTGCGCGATGAGCACGGTGCGGTAACCATCGGCAATATTGAACGCTATATCTCCGACCGCGCGCTAGCCAAAGGTTGGCGTCCGAATATCTGCAATGTCGCCAGCAGCGGTAAGCGGGTGGCGATTATCGGCGCCGGGCCCGCCGGGCTGGCATGCGCCGACATTCTGGTTCGTCAGGGCGTGGAGCCGGTCGTGTTTGACCGTCATCCGGAAATTGGCGGGCTGCTGACCTTCGGCATTCCGGCGTTCAAGCTGGATAAATCGCTGATGGCCCGCCGTCGTGAAATCTTTAGCGACATGGGCATTCGCTTTGAGCTGAACTGTGAAATTGGCAAAGACATCACTCTGGACACGTTGCTGGAAGAGTACGATGCCGTGTTTGTCGGGGTGGGCACCTACCGTTCCATGAAGGCGAACCTGCCGAATGAAGAGGCGCCGGGGGTGTATGACGCGCTGCCGTTCCTGATCGCGAACACGAAAAACGTAATGGGCCTCGAGGCGTTGCCTGAGGAGCCGTATATCAATACTAAAGGGCTGAACGTGGTGGTGCTTGGCGGTGGCGATACGGCGATGGACTGTGTGCGTACCGCACTGCGCCACGGTGCGGCAAAGGTCACCTGCGCCTATCGTCGCGATGAAGCCAACATGCCTGGGTCGAAAAAAGAGGTCAAAAACGCGAAGGAAGAGGGGGCGGAGTTTGAGTTCAACGTTCAGCCCGTCACCCTGGAGCTGGATGCTGAAGGCCGCGTGTGCGGCGTTCGTTTCCTGCGTACCCAACTCGGTGAGCCAGATGGTCAGGGCCGCCGCCGTCCGACGCCGATTCCCGGCAGCGAATTTGTGATGCCCGCCGATGCGGTCATTATGGCCTTTGGTTTCCATCCGCACGGGATGCCATGGCTGAGCGCACAGGGCGTGGAGGTTGACGACTGGGGGCGCATTCGCGCCAACGTGCATTCGCGCTACCGCTATCAGACCTCGAATCCCAAAATTTTTGCCGGTGGCGATGCGGTGCGTGGTGCCGATCTGGTGGTCACCGCGATGGCTGAAGGACGCCATGCAGCACAGGGGATCCTCGACTGGTTAGGCGTGAAAATCACCCGCGCGCATTGACGGTACCCGGGCTTCACGGCGTAATATGGCGCGAAAGCGTTATCGCCGTGGAGCCTGTATGTCACTTAATATCAACGTTATTAAAGATAAAATCCTGTCCGAAAATTACTTCGTCCTGCGCAATATTACCTACGATTTAATCCAGAAAAATGGCGAAGTGGTGCAACACAAACGCGAAGTTTACGACCGTGGCAACGGCGCGACGGTGCTGCTCTACAACCGCCAGAAGCAGAGCGTGGTGCTGGTGCGCCAGTTCCGTGTTGCCACTTGGGTCAACGGTAATGCCAACGGCATGCTCATTGAAACCTGCGCCGGGTTGCTCGACGACGACGAGCCGGAAGCGTGCATTCGCAAAGAGGCTATCGAAGAGACCGGCTATCAGGTCAACAATGTGCGTAAAGTGTTTCAGCTGTATATGTCGCCGGGCGGCGTGACTGAAATCGTTCACTTCTTTATCGCCGAATACGACGATCGTCTGCGCGATAACGCGGGGGGCGGTGTGGATGACGAGGATATTGATGTGCTTGAGCTGCCGTTTACCCGCGCAATTGAGATGATTCGCACTGGTGAAATTTGTGATGGTAAGACGGTGATTTTACTGCAGTATCTGCAAGGTTCAGGCCTGATGGCGTAATTTTCTGGCCAGCTCAATCCGATAAATCCGATTGAGCGCTGCCGCTTCGTCCTCCAGGATAGCCCCGCTAAGTTGATGCTTTTTTCTTCTGGGGTTGTACCGTCCATGCGTTACCGCGTTCTCCTTTTTTTCTTCTGCATCGGGTGGCTCCCGACGTCGTTGACGTGGGCGGCGCCGACGCAGCAGCTCTTTTCCGACTGGTTAGTGACCTGTAATAACCAGAATTTCTGCGTAACCCGTAACGTCGGCCTGCACTACGGTCTGGTCATGACCCTCAGCCGCAGCGCCGGGGCGCATACCGATGCCCAATTGCGTATTGAATTGGGCGGGCTGGTTAACCCGGTGGCGGCGGTTCCGGCCATCGAGCCTCGGCTGCTGCTTGATGGCAAACCGCTAAAGCTCGGCGGCGAACACTGGAAAATACAGCCGAAATTACTGTCGACCGGCGATAGCGTCACGATAGACGCCTTCCTGCAACAAATTCAGGATGCCCAGGCGATTACGCTGGCGAAGGGCGTGCAGGTGATGTCCTTACAGGGGCTGAAGGCCGCGCTGCTGTTTATCGATGCTCAACAAAAGCGCGTGGGCAATGAAACCGCGTGGATCCGTAAAGGCGATGAGCCGCCGCTGAGCGTGCCGCCCGCTCCGCCGCTGAAATCTGTCGCAAAAGTCAGCCCTGCGCCGACGCCGCTCGGTCGCGATGAATACAACGACCTGCTCGATTTCGCCACCTGGCGGATGAACAACGTGCAGTGCTCGCTGGATCCACTGCGACGTGAAGTGTGGGTGACCGCGCTAACCGACGATAAGGCGCTGATCATGACCAGCTGTGAATCCGGGGCCTATAACACTATCTACCGCGCATGGCTGGCGTCGCGCAAAAAGCCGTTTGCCACCACACCGATTCGCCTGCGTTTGCCGTTCCTGCCTTCCGGCAGGGAGGGGCGTGATATTGAACTGGTGAATTTGACGTTTAACGAACATACGCGTGAGCTGATTACGCTTGAGAAAGGACGCGCCCTCGGTGACTGCGGCACACAGACGCGCTGGCGCTTCGATGGACAGCGCTTTCGCCTGGCGCGTTACGCCACTCAACCGCAGTGTGACAACTGGCAGGGGGCGGACGCCTGGGCAACGCAGTGGGTTTCCGGTTAACGTTTTCACTTTCCCATCTCCATTCCAGGGGCAGTCGCCCCTCAACCTCCTTTCAATGTTGATGAAAATGTATCAACACCATGATTGATATAACGATTTTAGATGATGGCTTAACGAGAACTATTTCCTCAGGATGGTAGGCTTGTCGCTGCCTCGCGCAGATAGCGGAACGCCATAGCCGTTTGGTTATGGCTGGCATAACAAAAAAGCATATCTGGAAATCATGATCTTACTATCGATAGTTGATAACATAGGCGACATAAATAAATAACAAAGTAAGGCGTGTTCGCAAGAGTATGGCGGCCTTCAAAGTTTACCGGGCGGTCACAGGCGATACTAGGCGCTTCCTTCGGGAGTGCATCAGGACGTAATTGCGCTTCACCCTTTTAGTTTGATACGTGAAAGGAACCCTAAATGGACGACCAATTAAGACAAAGTGCCCTCGATTTCCATGAATTCCCCGTTCCAGGTAAAATTCAGGTAGCGCCTACCAAGCCGCTCGCCACCCAACGCGATCTTGCGCTGGCCTACTCGCCGGGCGTTGCCGCGCCGTGTCTGGAGATCGAAAAAGATCCGCTGGCGGCCTACAAATATACCGCGCGCGGTAACCTGGTGGCGGTGGTGTCCAACGGCACAGCCGTGCTGGGCCTGGGCAATATCGGCGCATTGGCCGGTAAACCGGTGATGGAAGGTAAGGGCGTTTTGTTCAAGAAATTCGCCGGTATCGACGTTTTCGATATCGAAGTGGATGAAACCAACCCGGACAAATTTATCGACGTCGTGGCGGCGCTGGAGCCAACCTTTGGCGGCATCAACCTCGAAGACATCAAAGCGCCGGAATGTTTCTACATTGAACAGCAGCTGCGCGAGCGTATGAACATTCCTGTGTTCCACGACGATCAGCATGGCACCGCGATTATCAGCACCGCGGCCATCCTCAACGGCCTGCGCGTGGTGGAGAAAAACATCTCTGACGTTCGCATGGTGGTCTCCGGCGCGGGCGCGGCAGCGATTGCCTGTATGAACCTGCTGGTGGCGCTGGGGATGCAGAAACACAATATTGTGGTCTGCGACTCGAAGGGCGTGATCTATGAAGGCCGCGAGCCGAACATGGCGGAAACCAAAGCCGCCTACGCGGTGAAGGATGACGGTAAACGTTCTCTGGACGACGTTATCGCCGACGCCGATATCTTCCTTGGCTGCTCCGGCCCGAAAGTGCTGACCCAGGAGATGGTCAAGAAAATGGCCCGCGCGCCGATGATCCTCGCGCTGGCTAACCCTGAGCCGGAAATTCTGCCGCCGCTGGCAAAAGAAGTACGTCCGGATGCGATTATCTGCACCGGTCGTTCCGATTACCCGAACCAGGTGAACAACGTGCTGTGCTTCCCGTTCATCTTCCGCGGCGCGCTGGACGTTGGCGCGACGGCGATTAACGAAGAGATGAAGCTGGCGGCAGTCCACGCGATCGCCGAACTGGCCCACGCCGAGCAGAGCGAAGTGGTGGCCTCCGCTTACGGTGACCAGGATCTGAGCTTTGGCCCGGACTACATTATTCCAAAACCGTTCGATCCGCGCCTGATCGTTAAGATCGCCCCGGCCGTGGCGAAAGCGGCAATGGACTCCGGCGTGGCAAAACGCCCGATTGCCGATTTTGACGCCTATATCGAAAAACTGAGCGAGTTTGTCTATAAGACCAACCTGTTCATGAAACCGATTTTCTCGCAGGCACGTAAAGAGCCGAAGCGCATCGTGCTGGCCGAAGGTGAAGACAACCGCGTGCTGCACGCGACTCAGGAGCTGATCACCCTGGGGCTGGCGAAGCCGATTCTGATTGGCCGCCCGAGCGTTATCGAGATGCGCCTGCAGAAGTTGGGCTTGCAGATTAAGCCGGGCGTCGACTTCGAAATCGTCAACAACGAATCAGACCCGCGCTTTAAAGAGTACTGGCAGGAATACTACAGCCTGATGAAGCGTCGCGGTATCACGCAGGAGCAGGCGCAGCGCGAGATGCGCAGCAATACCACCGCGATTGGTTCAATCATGGTACAGCGCGGCGAAGCGGACGGTATGATTTGCGGTACGATCGGTGATTACCATGAGCATTTCAGCGTGATCAACCCGTTATTCGGCTACCGTGACGGCGTGCATACCGCAGGCGCGATGAACGCGCTGCTGCTGCCGAGCGGTAACACCTTTATTGCCGATACCTACGTCAACAACGATCCGACGCCGGAGCAGATTGCTGAAATCACCCTGATGGCGGCGGAAAGCGTGCGTCGTTTCGGCATCGAGCCGCGCGTGGCGCTGCTGTCGCACTCTAACTTTGGTTCTTCCGACTGCCCGTCGGCCAGCAAAATGCGCGATGCGCTGGAGCTGGTGAAGGCGCGCGCGCCGGAGCTGATGATTGATGGCGAAATGCACGGCGACGCCGCATTGGTTGAAAGCATCCGTAACGACCGCATGCCGGATAGCCCGCTGAAAGGTTCAGCGAATATTCTGGTGATGCCGAATATGGAAGCCGCGCGTATCAGCTATAACCTGCTGCGCGTTTCCAGTTCCGAAGGGGTGACCGTTGGGCCGGTGCTGATGGGGGTATCGAAACCGGTACATATCCTGACGCCGATCGCCTCCGTTCGCCGCATCGTCAACATGGTGGCGCTGGCGGTGGTTGAAGCCCAGACCCAGCCGCTGTAAAAAACTGTCTTACGGCATCTCTGTTTTTAGAGATGCCGCATTTTTTAACCATTGCCAGAATAATATCGATCTGTGGTTTGCTCTCATTAAATATGCAAACCAGATAAACAAAATGCTAACGCCCCATCGGATAAGCAATAAACAATCCCAAAATTGCCAGCGCACATGCCAGAATGCACATCAGGAAGCAATTCACGCGCTTGCGTTGAAGGGGAATAATTGCACTGATGAGTGCCATTAACACGATGACAATTGGGCCTATCACCGTGTTGATAACCAGGAGGACAATCAATTCGAAACTAGCACCGCCGCCGTCGGGGATGAAGATTTCATCATAAAAGACAATTTCCAGTCCTGGCGCTAGCAGGCAGCCAAGAAAACTCATATCCAGATAGCGATACCAGCTGACGTTTTTATCAGCCGATGACGATGTATTTTCTCCCATTATCTTCCTTGACGATTATGTTTGCTGAAATGATGTCGCCGTGGTGTGACACGTAGGGCAGATAAATCCGTAGATGATCCCTTCAAGATACTCATCCACATCATGACAACTCAGTTGAGCGATAAACATCATGTGTCGCGCGCATTCAGGGCATGACGGATATTGCGCATCTTGAATCCAGGTGGGGTGTCCGCCAAGCTGGGAAAACGTGGTGGGTAAAAACTGATCTGCGGCAAATAGCGGCAGGCGAGATTCTGAGAGATGCAGGTGGTCCGCAGGGAGCGCCATCCAGTCGTTAGCGTTTTTCACTGCCAGTGCAGACAATTTATTTTTTTCATACCACTGTGGCTGACCTTGATGATCAATCCGCGCAAATACGGTTTCGTAGGCACTGCAACATTCACAGGTCATAATGCGAATGGATCCAGGCCAGCTTTCAAGAGTGGGATCAACTTGCTTTGGCGCGATTTCAAACAGATTAATCAACGGCAACGTGCAATGGGGGCAATGCTCACCGTGTTGACTGACAGTGCGAAAAACAGCAGGCTGTGCCTTCGCGTGTTGGCTAAGATGCGTACATGATGAAAAATAAAGATTACGTCGGTGGCCGTCAGGGGTCAGTTCCCACCCGGCTTCATAGGAGTAGTTCTGTGGTGGAATATACAGAGAATCACACCAGGCTGGCGGCTCTTTGCGCCAGTAATTAAAACGCTCGACCACTACGTCATCGCCAATCCAAGCCAACATTGTTAGCAACCAGTTGCGATTATCTGCATCATGTTCAACGCGTTGTAATAAGTTGTCGCGAACATCAGCAGGAGCGCGATGGAAGGGAAGGGCTGAATAGATGTCAATGTCACCTTCGTATACCCATTTACGCAAACAATTATCCAGATTTGCATGGGTAAAGGCCGCCAGACAGAGACAAATTTCTATCGCTTCGTTGTACTCCCCGTCATCAAATAACATTTCTGCGTAGTCGGCCACCTGCTGAGCTTGATCTGCCGAGAGCTGCTGATAAAGTGCATCGGTGGCAATTGGGCAGGGCGTCCAGCTAATTAACGGGTCGTGTTTTCGCGGTTGATGAATGCGTTTGAGCATCTCGACGGGATCGTTAATGCCCTCGAATACGTTAATAGTTTTTTTATTCTTTTTAATGTATTCATCGTATTTCTGTTTTTCGCAGGCCTGTACGCAGGGCATGCAATATCCACCGGTACGCGCCGCGGTAGCGGGTAGAATACGATGCGAACAATCGGGTTTTTTACAGGGGAGACGGTCATCCATGGGGGTGATTTCCTGGTATTGTGACGTTTCTTAAGAGGCTGAGAACCACCCGATCATTGAATACCGCAATCCCGGATGGCGGCTTGAGAAAAAATGCGTCTTTACACCCAATCGCGAATTTTAAGAAAAGTGCTCAGTTCGGCTTCCGGGCTGCCATCTTCCGGCTGGTAGTTGTACTCCCAGCGCACCAGCGGCGGCATTGACATCAGAATCGACTCCGTACGCCCGCCGGTCTGTAGGCCGAACAGCGTGCCTCTGTCCCACACCAGATTGAACTCAACGTAGCGGCCACGACGGTAGAGCTGGAAATCGCGCTCGCGCTCGCCGTAATCCATCGTTTTGCGCCGTTCAACGATTGGCAAATAGGCCTCGGCATAGCCTTTCCCCACTGCCTGCATAAAGGCAAAGCAGTGGTCAAAATCAGGCGTATTCAAGTCATCGAAGAACAGACCGCCGATGCCGCGCTGTTCGTTGCGATGCTTGAGGTGGAAATAGTCGTCGCACCATTTTTTGTAGCGCGGATAGACGTCGTCACCAAACGGCTGACACAGGTCGCGCGCGACGGTGTGCCAGTGAACCGCATCTTCCTGAAAACCGTAGTAGGGGGTTAAATCGAAGCCGCCGCCAAACCACCATACCGGCTCAGCGCCCGGTTTTTCGGCGATAAAGAAACGTACGTTAGCGTGGCTTGTCGGCACGTACGGGTTACGCGGATGCACCACCAGCGATACGCCCATGGCTTCGAAGCTGCGTCCGGCAAGCTCCGGGCGATGCGCAGTTGCGGAGGCAGGCATCGCGTCGCCGTGCACGTGAGAGAAGTTAACGCCAGCCTGCTCAAACACCGCGCCATCGCGCAGCACCCGGCTACGGCCGCCGCCGCCCGCTTCGCGCTGCCAGCTATCTTGCGTAAAGGTGCTGCCGTCTACCTGCTCAAGCTGCCGACAAATATCGTCCTGCAGCTGCAGCAAAAAGGCTTTAACCTGCTCTACGTTAATCGTCATCAGCGTCTCTTGGCGTGGGCTTTCTGGTTATCGAACCAGTGGAAATAGCTGATGATGCCGGAGGCAATCGCTTCGGCAATCTTCTGGCGGAACGCGGTGGTGCCCAGCAGTTTTTCTTCCGCCGGGTTGGTGATAAACGAGGTTTCAACCAGCACCGACGGCACTGACGGTGACTTCAGCACCACAAACGCCGCCTGCTCGGTGCTACGGCTGTGCAGCTTATGCACCGGCTTAATTTTCTTCAGCACGTGTGAGCCCAGCGTCAGGCTGTTTTTGATGGTATCGGTCTGCACGAGGTCGAACAGCACCTGCTGCAGAAGATGGTCTTTATCTTTGGCTTTTTTACCCGCCAGTTCATCCGCGGCGTTTTCGCGGTCTGATAGGTATTTCGCCATCGCACTACTGGCCCCGCGGTTGGAGAGGGCAAACACCGACGCGCCAGCGGCGGACGGGTTGGTAAAGCCATCGGCGTGGATTGACATAAACAGATCCGCGCCGTGTTTGTGGGCGATTTCAACTCTGTCGTACAGCGGAATAAAGGTGTCACCAGAGCGGGTCAGCTTCGCGTCAATGCCGTTTTTTTGCAAAATAGCGCGCACGTTTTTGGCAATCGCCAGCACGACGTGCTTTTCTTTGGAACCGTTATGGCCAATGGCGCCGGTATCAATACCGCCGTGACCTGGGTCGAGCATCACCAGGCGTCGGCCCGATGATTTTTTGGCGGGCTTGCTGTGCCCATTGCTGGTTTTTAAGGCGGCATCTTTTGCCGCAGCCTGAGAGGCGATGCCTGATAATGTTAGCGCTGCCAATCCGGCTTTCAGCACCTGGCGGCGCGAAGTAAGTGTTTTTAAGGGTTTAAAAGTGCTCATTCCGGCCTGAGTTGTAAAAACAAGAATCTATATGTTATATCGTATCGCGATTTTCGTTACGACTGTTCGTGATGAGAATTGTTTTACTTTTCATTTCAATACATGTCTGTACGGTATTATGCCATTTTTTTCTCTGAACCGCGTCAGATATTGGCTAATTCGGCCGTTCACGCCATAATCACTGTTTTTAAACCTGAAAAGGCGGGTAATACCATGGAGATACGCGTTTTTCGCCAGAGCGACTTTGAAGAGGTCATCACCCTATGGGAACGATGCGATCTGTTACGCCCATGGAACGATCCCGAGATGGACATCGAGCGTAAAGTGAACCATGACGTGAGCCTGTTTCTGGTCGCGGAGGTCAACGGCGAAGTGGTTGGCACCATTATGGGCGGCTACGACGGCCATCGTGGGTCGGCCTACTATCTGGGCGTTCACCCGGAGTATCGTGGTCGCGGTATTGCCAATGCGCTACTCAACCGGCTGGAGAAGAAACTCATTGCCCGCGGTTGCCCGAAGATCCAGATTATGGTGCGCGAAGAAAATGAGGTGGTGCTGGGGATGTACGAGCGCCTGGGGTATGAACATGCCGACGCGCTTAGCCTGGGTAAACGGCTTATTGAAGATGAAGAGTACTAAACCACTGCTTTTTCCATCTGATTATGACCGGAGCGGGATGTTAAGGCTGCCCTGGTTATTCTGGTGTGTGCTAGTGCTACAGATGCGTTCTTTTGTCAGCGTCATGTACGCTCAGGCATTTGACAACGTTCATCCCGAAAAAATGAGTATTTTTATTACGCTATGCTCAGCAATTCCTGCGTTGATCGTTTTTGGTCTATTCATGAAAGCCAGGCGCTATTGGGGCTGGAGAGTATGGTGTACAGGGCGCTGGTTATTAATCATCGGTCAGTGTTTACATTTGGGGTCGCCATTTTTTCTCTGGCTACACGGGCGCACGTTAACCAACTGGTCGGTGGCCTTGTTTATCCTGGATGTGCTGGCCTTGTGGTGGTTGCTGTTTAGCCAACGTCTATGGGCTTGTTTTACGAGTGAGTATGGCTACCCTTCATTTCACTATAAAAATCGTATTTACTAATGATGGATTTCTCCCCTACCGACTACGACCCGCAAGGCCGTCTGCGCCTTCCTTTCTTGTTCTGGTGCCTGCTGCTATTGCAAGCGCGGACATGGGTATTGTTCCTGATGGCGGGCGCATCACGCGATCAGGGCGATGCCTTGTTGAATTTGTTTTATCCCGACCATAGCCTGTTCTGGATTGGCCTGCTGCCTGGCGTACCGGCGGTGCTGGCTTTTCTGTTCAGCGGTCGACGCCATGTTTATCCGCGCTTCTGGCGTCTGCTGCGTCCGGCGCTGGTGGTGGCGCAGGTTATCCTCCTGCTGTGGCAGCCGTGGCTATGGTTCAGCGGCGAGGCGCTCTCCGGTGTGGGTTTAAGTTTGTTCTTGCTGGATATTTTCGCCCTGTGGTGGCTGCTGACTAACCGACGTTTACACGCCTGTTTTCACGAGGTTGCAGAATAAACGGCACTTTTCGCGTTTGCTGGACTCCAATAGGCCTGGATTTAATTTATAGGAAGTATCAATGAAATCGCTGCGTTTACTCTTATGTGCCCTCCCGCTAGCGCTGACCGGTTGTTCAACGCTCTCATCGGTTAACTGGTCTGCGGCCTACCCGTGGAACTGGTTTGGTTCCTCTGCTGGCGTCAGCGAGCAGGGCGTTGCGGGCCTGACCGGCGCTACGGCGATGGATGCGTCGGCAATCAGCGATGCGCTGGGCAGCGATTACCGTTTACGTAGCGGCATGAAAACGCACAACGGCGATATCGTTCACTATTTTGAAGCGATGCAGGGTGACAAGCAGGCGCTGGTGATCAACGGCGATGGCGGAACGGTCAGTCGTATTGATGTGCTGGACGGCAATATCGAATCGGCGGGCGGCGTCAAAGTCGGAACGCGGTTTAGCGACGTTTATGACAAGGCGTTTGGCAACTGTCAGGCCGCAAACGGCGACGAGAGCAACGTCGTGGAGTGTAAAGCGAAGGACAGCGCTCACATCAGCTATCAGTTCTCGGGCAACTGGCAGGGGCCACAGGGGCTGATGCCGCCGGACGACACGCTGAAAAACTGGACGCTGTCGAAAATTATCTGGCGGCGCTAAATTTGTCGGCAAATTGACCCGTTTGACCCAAAAACGAGTACAATATGCGAGGTTTTTCTATGCCACGACGTCGTGGCATTTTATTTTCAGGAGGAGCGATGTCTCAGGTTCAGAGCGGCATTTTGCCGGAACATTGCCGTGCGGCGATTTGGATTGAAGCCAATGTGAAAGGGGATGCTAACGCCCTGCGTGCCGGCAGCAAAATTTTTGCCGAAAAGCTGGCGGCGTTCCAGGATAAATTCCCGGAGGCGCATTTAGGCGCGGTTGTGGCGTTTGGCCACGACACCTGGCGTGAGCTGAGCGGCGGCGTGGGTGCGGAGGAACTGAAAGATTTTCCTCAGTATGGCAAGGGGCTGGCGCCTTCCACGCAGTTTGACGTGCTGATCCACATCCTCTCTCTGCGTCACGACGTGAACTTCTCCGTGGCCCAGGCCGCGCTGGCCGCTTTTGGCGACGCGCTGGACGTGCAGGAAGAAGTGCACGGCTTCCGTTGGGTTGAAGAACGCGACCTGAGCGGCTTTGTTGACGGCACCGAAAACCCGGCCGGTGAAGAGACTCGCCGTGAAGTGGCGGTGATTCAAGACGGCGTCGACGCGGGCGGCAGCTACGTGTTCGTGCAGCGCTGGGAGCACAACCTCAAGCAGCTTAACCGCATGAGCGTGCCGGATCAGGAAATGATGATTGGCCGTACCAAAGAAGCCAACGAAGAGATCGACGGCGACGATCGTCCGGAAACCTCGCACCTGACCCGCGTTGACCTGAAAGAAGACGGCAAAGGGCTGAAGATTGTGCGCCAGAGCCTGCCGTACGGTACGGCCAGCGGTACGCACGGCCTGTACTTCTGCGCTTACTGCGCGCGTTTGCACAATATTGAACAGCAGTTGCTGAGCATGTTTGGCGATACCGACGGTAAGCGTGACGCAATGCTGCGCTTTACTAAGCCGGTGACCGGTGGGTATTACTTTGCGCCTTCGCTGGATAAGCTGGTGGCGTTGTAAGCTGCGCTCTCTTCAGAGGCCATGTGTTTAGTGGCCTGATAATGGTAGCGACAGGCGGCAATCATAAGAGCATCGTCTTCTACACTGTAAACCAGGCGATGCTCTAACGTAATTCTGCGGGACCAGTATCCTGCCAGACTGTGTCTCAGCGGTTCTGGTTTTCCTTTGCCGGTAAAAGGTGTACGTTTTATCTCCCTGATAAGCTCATTGATTTTCCTGATCATGTTCTTATCCGTTTCCTGCCAGTACAGATAATCATCCCATGCCTGTAATGACCAGATAAGTTTCATTCGATTAAATCTCTTTGAATTCCATTTCCGGATTTCAGCTCTTCCACTGCATCCATCAGTCGCTTAGCATTTGCAGGGAACTGCATCAGCCAGGCTGTCTCCTCGAGTGAGTTGTACTCTTCAAGCGACATCAGTACACAGGCTTCGCCGTTTTGTCGGGTGATGAGGATTGGTGCACGATCTTCCGCTGTCTGGCGCATGGTGTCTGAGAGGTTCTGCCTTGCTTCGCTGTAGCTGATAGTTCTCATGGTTTTCTCCTGATAATGTACATCTCATTTTACAATGGTGACGATTTTCTCACCATGAATCTGGCTATTTGGAATCAGACCTGCCGCAATGGCAAGGCACGGGTAGCTTTCTTGCGAGGCGTTATCCAGATATTCCTGTTATGTTAAAAATCCTTATTCCCTTTTCAACTTCCAAATCACTAAACGGTATATAAAACCGTTACTCCTTTAGTACCCGTTATAAATACACTGATGCTCAGAAAGTCCTCACACTATAGGGTGCGCAATGGCGATTAAGTTACTGAAAAAAGGATACCTGGCCCTGACGGCTTCTGTGCTGCTGATGGCTCAGGCGCAGGCGACGGAACTGTTGAACAGCTCCTATGACGTTTCCCGCGAGCTGTTTGCCGCCCTGAATACGCCGTTTGAGCAGCAATGGGCGCAGGAGAACGGGGGGGACAAGCTGACTATCAAGCAGTCCCACGCGGGTTCTTCCAAACAGGCGCTGGCAATTCTGCAGGGCTTAAAAGCAGACGTTGTAACTTATAACCAGGTGACCGACGTGCAGATTCTGCATGACAAAGGCAACCTGATCCCGGCTGACTGGCAGGCGCGTTTGCCGAATAACAGCTCGCCGTTCTACTCCACCATGGCGTTCCTGGTGCGTAAGGGCAACCCGAAGAATATCCACAGCTGGAACGACCTGGTGCGCCCGGACGTGAAGCTGATTTTCCCGAACCCGAAAACCTCCGGCAACGCGCGTTATACCTATCTGGCGGCGTGGGGGGCTGCGGATCAGGCTGACGGTGGCGATAAAGCGAAAACCGAGCAGTTTATGACCCAGTTCCTGAAAAACGTGGAGGTGTTCGATACCGGCGGTCGTGGTGCAACCACGACCTTCGTTGAGCGTGGTCTGGGTGACGTGCTGATCACTTTCGAATCCGAAGTGAACAACATCCGCAAACAGTATGAAGCACAGGGCTTTGAAGTGGTGGTGCCAAAGGTCAATATTCTTGCGGAGTTCCCGGTGGCATGGGTGGATAAAAACGTGAAGGCCAACGGTACCGAGAAGGCGGCGAAGGCTTACCTGAACTATCTGTACAGCCCGCAGGCGCAGACCATCATCACCGATTACTACTACCGCGTGAATAACCCGCAGGTGATGAATAAGCTGAAAGATAAATTCCCGCAAACAGAACTGTTCCGCGTGGAGGACAAGTTTGGGGCCTGGCCGGAAGTGATGAAGACGCATTTCTCCAGCGGTGGCGAGTTAGACAAGCTGTTAGCGGCGGGGCGTAAGTAATGTTTGCTGTTTCCTCCAGGCGTGTGCTGCCGGGCTTTACCTTAAGCCTCGGCACCAGTCTGCTGTTTGTCTGTTTGATTCTGTTACTGCCGCTCAGCGCGCTGGTGATGCAGCTCGCTGAGATGAGCTGGTCGCAGTACTGGGAGGTGATCAGTAACCCGCAGGTGGTCGCCGCCTATAAGGTGACGCTATTGTCGGCGTTTGTCGCCTCTATCTTTAACGGCGTATTTGGTTTGCTGATGGCGTGGATTTTAACGCGCTACCGTTTTCCTGGCCGCACGTTGCTGGATGCCTTGATGGACCTGCCGTTCGCGCTGCCGACGGCCGTGGCTGGCCTGACGCTGGCATCGCTGTTCTCGGTAAACGGTTTGTACGGCGAATGGCTGGCGAAGTTTGATATCAAGGTGACCTATACCTGGATCGGCATTGCGGTGGCAATGGCGTTTACCAGTATTCCGTTCGTGGTGCGTACCGTGCAGCCCGTGCTGGAGGAATTAGGTCCGGAGTATGAAGAAGCGGCAGAAACCCTGGGCGCAACGCGTTGTCAGAGCTTCCGTAAAGTCGTGCTGCCGGAGCTGTCTCCGGCTTTGCTGGCGGGCGTGGCGCTGTCCTTTACGCGTAGCCTCGGCGAGTTTGGGGCGGTGATTTTCATCGCCGGTAACATCGCGTGGAAGACGGAAGTGACCTCGCTGATGATCTTTATTCGTCTGCAGGAGTTTGATTATCCGGCGGCGAGTGCGATTGCTTCGGTGATCCTCGCAGCCTCTCTGCTGCTGTTGTTCACAATCAATACCTTGCAAAGTCGCTTTGGTCGGCGTGTGGTAGGTCATTAATGGCGGAAGTGACTCAATTGAAGCGTTATGACGCGCCCCGCTTTAACTGGGGTAAATGGTTTCTGATTGGTACCGGGGTACTGGTTTCGGCCCTTATTCTGCTGGTGCCGATGATCTATATCTTCGTCCAGGCATTCAGCAAAGGGCTGATGCCAGTGCTGCAAAACCTGGCCGATCCGGACATGCTGCACGCCATCTGGCTGACGGTGATGATTGCGCTGATTACCGTGCCGGTAAATCTGGTATTTGGCGTATTGCTTGCCTGGCTGGTGACGCGCTTTGACTTCCCGGGGCGTCAACTGCTGCTGACGCTGCTGGACATCCCGTTTGCCGTTTCGCCGGTAGTGGCGGGGCTGGTGTATCTGCTGTTTTACGGCTCCAACGGCCCGCTCGGCGGCTGGCTGGAAGCACACAACCTGCAAATTATGTTTGCCTGGCCGGGCATGGTGCTGGTGACGATTTTCGTCACCTGTCCGTTTGTGGTCCGCGAGCTGGTGCCGGTGATGCTCAGCCAGGGCAGCCAGGAAGATGAAGCGGCGATTCTGCTTGGTGCATCCGGCTGGCAGATGTTCAGACGCGTGACGCTGCCCAATATTCGCTGGGCGCTGCTGTACGGCGTGGTGTTGACCAACGCCCGCGCCATCGGCGAGTTCGGCGCGGTATCCGTGGTTTCCGGCTCGATTCGCGGCGAGACCCTGTCGTTACCGTTACAGATTGAACTGCTTGAACAGGACTACAACGCCGTCGGTTCCTTTACCGCGGCGGCGCTGCTGACCCTGATGGCAATTCTGACGTTGTTTTTAAAGAGTGCGTTGCAGTGGCGTTTACATAATCAGGAAAAACGCGCGCAACAGGAGGGAAATCATGAGCATTGAGATTGCCAATATTAAGAAATCTTTTGGTCGCACCCAGGTGCTGAATGATATCTCTCTGGATATCCCTTCCGGCCAGATGGTCGCGCTGCTGGGGCCGTCCGGCTCCGGGAAAACTACGCTGCTGCGTATTATCGCCGGGCTGGAGCACCAGACCAGCGGGCACATCCGTTTCCACGGCACCGACGTCAGCCGCCTGCACGCGCGCGATCGTAAGGTGGGTTTCGTCTTCCAGCACTATGCGCTGTTCCGCCATATGACGGTGTTTGACAACATTGCTTTCGGTTTGACGGTGCTGCCGCGTCGTGAAAGACCCAATGCCGCTACCATTAAAGCGAAAGTGACCAAACTGCTGGAGATGGTGCAACTGGCCCACCTGGCCGATCGCTATCCGGCGCAGCTTTCCGGTGGGCAAAAGCAGCGTGTGGCGCTGGCTCGCGCGCTGGCGGTGGAGCCGCAAATTTTACTGCTCGACGAACCGTTCGGCGCGCTGGATGCGCAGGTTCGTAAAGAGCTGCGTCGCTGGCTGCGTCAGCTGCATGAAGAGCTGAAATTCACCAGCGTGTTCGTTACCCACGACCAGGAAGAGGCGATGGAGGTTGCGAACCGCGTGGTGGTGATGAGCCAGGGCAATATTGAACAGGCCGACGAGCCGGATCAGGTATGGCGCGAGCCTGCTACGCGCTTCGTGCTGGAGTTTATGGGCGAAGTGAACCGCCTGCAGGGCACCGTTCGCGGCGGGCAGTTCCACGTCGGCGCACACCGCTGGCCGTTAGGTTACACGCCGTCCTATCAGGGGCCCGTGGATCTGTTCCTGCGCCCGTGGGAAGTGGATGTCAGCCGTCGCACCAGCCTCGATTCGCCGCTGCCGGTGCAGGTGCTGGAAGCCAGTCCGAAAGGGCACTACACCCAATTAGTCGTGCAGCCGCTGGGGTGGTACAACGACCCGCTGACCGTAGTGATGCGCGGGGACGATGCGCCGCTGCGCGGTGAGCGTCTGTTTGTCGGCTTACAGAACGCGCGTCTCTATCATGGCGACCAGCGTATTGAGCCCCATGAGGCGCTTGCTCTCGCGGAGTCTGCCTGATAGGTTAATTTGCAGGTTTATCGCCCGGTGGCGCTTCGCTTACCGGGCCTACAGCGTATATCGTGATTTTGTAGGCCGGGTAAGCGAAGCGCCACCCGGCTTTTTCTTGGGCAGAAAACGTGAACACATTAGAACAAACCATCGGCAATACGCCGCTGGTCAAATTGCAGCGTCTGGGGCCGGACAACGGCAGCGAAATCTGGATCAAACTGGAAGGTAACAACCCGGCAGGATCGGTAAAAGACCGTGCGGCGCTGTCGATGATCGTCGAGGCGGAAAAGCGTGGTGAAATCAAACCGGGTGACGTATTGATTGAAGCCACCAGCGGCAATACCGGTATTGCACTGGCGATGATTGCCGCGCTGAAAGGCTACCGCATGAAGCTGCTTATGCCGGATAACATGAGCCAGGAGCGCCGTGCGGCGATGCGTGCCTACGGTGCCGAATTGATTCTGGTGACCAAAGAACAGGGGATGGAAGGCGCCCGCGATTTAGCGCTGGAGATGGCCCAGCGCGGTGAAGGCAAGCTGTTGGATCAGTTCAACAACCCTGACAACCCGTACGCACACTACACCACCACTGGCCCGGAAATCTGGCAGCAAACGGCAGGGCGTATCACTCATTTTGTTTCCAGTATGGGCACCACCGGCACCATTACCGGCGTGTCGCGTTTTCTGCGCGAGCAGGAAAAAGCGGTTACTATCGTGGGTCTCCAGCCGGAAGAGGGCAGCAGCATTCCGGGCATTCGCCGCTGGCCTGCGGAATATATGCCAGGGATTTTTAACGCCAGCCTGGTGGATCAGGTGCTGGATATTCGCCAGAACGACGCGGAAAACACCATGCGCGCGTTGGCGGTAAAAGAAGGCGTGTTCTGCGGCGTTAGTTCCGGCGGTGCGGTAGCCGGCGCCATTCGCGTGGCGGAACAGAATCCGGGCTCTGTGGTGGTAGCGATCATCTGCGATCGCGGCGATCGCTACCTGTCTACCGGCGTGTTTGGTGAAGAGCACTTCAGCCAGGGGGCGGGGATCTAAACCGCAGGTGTATCCAGCAGGTCGGTGCCGTAGGAGTTGTCTACCGTACACAGCCAACGCCCTTCCTGCTGGCGAAACACATAGGTCGCACGGCGCGTGACCTGCGACGTACCGCCTTCCGCCAGTGGAATATCCAGCCGGGTTTCCATAATCACCAGCGCGTTATCACCGCCTTCAATAATCTCCATTCGCCCCTGCGTCACCACCAACCGGTGCTGAAAGTAGTCGGCGATAGCAATAAACGCTTTGCGAATATTCTCTTTGCCGCTGACGACCATGCCCGGTTTAACTACCAGGGTGGCGTCGTCGGCGTAGTACTCCATCAGCGTGGCGTAGTCTTCCTGTGAGATGGCGCGGTCACAGGCTTCGATAACGGCTTTTAGCGATGATGCTGGCATGTATTCTCCTTATAGATATGAGCGTTCCAGGCGGCGCTGCGCCGTAGACGAACTGGAGGACGATTGGGTCAGCTTATCAAGGAATTCCCACAGTTTCTGGTTCATTTCATGATAATCATGGGTACGCATTTCATCCACTGAGCGAATGAATGGCTTGTCTTTGGCCTCCGCTAACTCCTGTTCAGAGTGCTGAATCAGCCCTTCAACCGCCTCGGCGGTAAATTCCATATGGCACTGGAAGCCGTACACCTTATCGCCATATTGTACGATCTGACGTGGGCAACCATCACTTTCGGCCAGAATGACCGCCCCAGCAGCTAAGCCTGGCATGTCGTTGTGCCAGTGGCCGACGGTGAGTGGTGAGCCAAAATGGCTGAATAGCGAATGCTGTCGACCTGCCTCGGTAAGGGTAATCGGGTAGTGACCAATCTCTTTTTCCGGGCTCTGGCAAACGGGCGCGCCCAGCGCTTCGCCAATCAGCTGCGAACCCAGACAGATACCGACCACGGTGCGTCCAGCGTCTATCGCCTGACGAATCAAATGCTGCTCGGCCTGTGAGTTAAAGTAGGGGCACTCAGCAAGCGTCGTTCGTGGCGACTGCGGTCCGCCGAAAACCACCAACATATCAAAGCCGTCAGCGTTGTCGGGGACACTTTCATGCCGGTAGACGTGAGTCCAGCTAACGTCGTGGCCGCGAGACTCGGCCCAGGGAATGTAAGCACCTGCGGATTCAAACGATTCGTGAAGCACAAAATGGACGCGCATGGATGTTCTCCGGTTAGAGGCTAAGCGCATGATGAATATCGGCTGCCAGACGGTTGATGTCGTTGTCGTTAAGGGTTGAAAGGGTGATACGCAGACCGTGTGCGGGCGCGTTGATGCCAAACGCTTCGCCTTCGCGAACCAGCCAGCCTGCTTTTGCCAGCGCAAACGCCGTACTCTGACTGGGGGTAGCCAGCGGTAGCCATAGGTTCAGGCCGTCCCCCTGGATCACGTCATTTACGCCATGTCGACATAGCGCCTGAGCTAATCTTTGCTGCTGACTGGCATAAAACAGGCGGGATTGAATGAGCGTGTGTTGATAAGCCTCGTCCGTCAGGCTGGCGTAGACCAGATCCTGTAACAGATGGCTGACCCATTGGCTACCGGCGTTAAGCCGTAGTCTTAGCCTGGCCGAGGTGGTCGGGTCGCTGGCGACAAAAGCCAGCCGCAGGTCCGGGCCTAGCGTTTTGGACATCGAGCGAACCACGGCCCAGTGCTGGGTTTGCGGTGTCAGCACCGGATGCCATGCGGTGGACGACAGCAGGGCAAAGTGGTCATCAACAATAACCAGTACCTGCGGGTAGCGACTCAGCACCTGCTGGATAGCGGCGGCGCGAGCGGCGCTCAGGCTGTAGCCTGTGGGGTTGTGGGCGCGTGGTGTCAAAATCACCGCGCGAGCGCCTTTGGCGAGCGCCCGTTCAAGCTTGTCTGCCACGAGTCCTTCGCTATCAATCTCTACCGGGCTGGCGTTAAAGCCGCTGTAGCGCAGTATGCTAATGCTGCTGAGAAAGCAGGGGTCTTCCACGACCACGCTGTCGCCGGGGAGCAAATGTGCGCAGAGCAGGCGCTCAATGGCATCCACCGCGCCGTTGGTCAGGTCGATATCGCCAGCGGCGGGCATGGCATCCTGCATCCATGCTAGCGCCCAGTCATACAGCGCTGGAGATACCGGCGCATCGCCGTAAAGGCGTGGAGTACGACTGATGTGTGTAAGATAGCGAGCCAGATCGGGTAAACGAGTCGTGTCCGGGTTACCGCTGGAAAGGTCGGTGAGCGGCGTATGCGGATTCCCACCTTCCAGTGCTGCTGGCGCAGGCGTTTCTTTCACAACGGTGCCGTTGCGTCCGAGGCTTAGCGCCAGCCCCGAGGTCACCAGCCGTTTATAGGCAGACGCCACCGTATTTCGGTTTACGCCCAACCTGGCCGCCAGTTCCCTGACCGACGGCAGCGTTTCCCCCTTCGCCAGTTGGCCGCTGGTGATATGCTGACGAATGCTGTCAAAGATTTCGTTGGCGCTTTTTCCGTCGATCATTATTGACCTATGACAAAATGAAATTTAGCATATGACGATAATAGTGAGGCGCTCGCCCGCTGTCCAGAGTCATGAGGAGAAGGAGATGGGGCAGGATAGTGAAATACAGTCGGTGCTCTTCAACGATACGCACCGCGCGCTGCAAACGGATATCGTTGCCGTGCAGTCTCTGGTGGTCTACGGCAGCGTTGGCAACAGCATTGCCGTCCCGGCCATCAAAGCGCACGGCCTGCGGGTCACCGCGGTGCCAACGGTACTGTTCAGCAACACGCCGCATTACGAGACTTTCTACGGTGGAATTATTCCCGGCGAATGGTTTGGCGGTTATCTCACCGCACTGAATGAACGTGACGCGTTGCGCGAACTGAAGGCCGTGACCACCGGCTATATGGGCAGCGCTGAGCAGATTGCCCTGCTGGCGCAGTGGCTGAAAATGGTGAAGATCACTCATCCGGATATCTGCATTCTGGTCGACCCGGTGATTGGCGATGTGGATAGCGGTATGTATGTGAAGGCTGAAATTCCAGAAGCCTATCGTACGCACCTGCTGCCGCTGGCGCAGGGGTTAACGCCGAACGTATTCGAACTGGAAATGCTCAGCGGTAAGCCCTGCGGCACGTTGAATGAGGCGATTGCGGCGGCACAGTCGCTGTTGTCTGATACGCTTAAATGGGTCGTTATTACCAGTGCGCCCGGGCAGACGATGGAGAATATTACGGTGGCGGTGGTGACCACGGAATCGACGGCCATCATCGATCACCCGCGTCTGGAAACAGATTTAAAAGGCACTGGCGATCTGTTCTGCGCTGAGCTGATTAGCGGCATCGTGAAGAAAAAATCGCTGTCTGATGCCGCGCATGATGCGGCACAGCGGGTGCTTGAGGTGATGAGCTGGACGCAGAAATGCGGCTGCGATGAATTAATTCTGCCGCCGACAGGGGAGGCGCGATGAAGAGCTACCGTCTGGTTATTCGCCATAATGGGCGTCTGGTGGGCCATTTTGAAACATGCGGGCAAAATGCGCTGGAGGATGCTTGCGTCGCGCGTGCGATGTTTGGCGTCACCGGAGGTTATCAGTGCGAACTGCAGGTGTCCGATTCTGAACGTCGGATACTGGAAAGTGGCCCGGAGGGCATGAAAATCCTGATGCGCGAGCCGTGCTTTCGCCCGGTGACCTCGCCGTTGTAATGAGTAGGCCGGATAAGGCGCTTGCGCCGCCATCGGGCAATCGTGCGGCACATTGCCCGATGGCGCTGCGCTTATCAGGCCTACAGGCAAAAAAAATGGCGCCAATCGGCGCCATTTTTATATGCGGTTAAGAATTACTTCTTAATGCGGATAACCGGAGTCTCACCCACGGTAACGCTACCGGAAAGCTTGGTCAGCTCTTTGATCTCGTCCATGTTGGAGATAACAACCGGAGTCAGGGTAGACTTGGCTTTCTCTTCCAGCAGCGGCAGATCGAACTCGATAACCGTGTCGCCAACTTTCACACGCTGGCCTTCTTCCGCGATACGTTTGAAACCTTCGCCTTTCAGTTCAACGGTATCAATACCGAAGTGAACGAACAGCTCGATGCCGCTATCGGATTCGATAGAGAAAGCGTGGTTGGTTTCAAAGATTTTACCGATGGTGCCGTCAACCGGCGCAACCATTTTGTTGCCGGTCGGTTTGATAGCAATGCCATCACCAACGATTTTCTCAGCAAACACTACATCCGGTACGTCTTCGATGTTGACGATTTCACCAGAGAGCGGTGCAATGATCTCAATGGTTCCGGTGTCTTTTTTATCATCAGAAACCAGAGATTTCAGTTTATCGAACAAACCCATGATCTTCTCCTAAGCAGTAATTTGGGCCGCATCTCGTGGATTAGCAGATTGTTTTTTCTTCAATGAACTTGTTAACCAGCGTCATTAACTCGTCCGTTGTCGGTTGAGCAAGAGCCTGCTCTGCTAACACCTTCGCATCTTCGAAGTTCGTGTTACGGATAATCTTCTTAATGCGCGGGATAGAAATGGCGCTCATAGAGAATTCGTCCAGACCCATCCCCAGCAACAGAAGTGTAGCACGTTCGTCGCCTGCAAGCTCACCACACATGCCAGTCCATTTGCCTTCAGCATGAGAAGCATCAATAACTTGCTTGATCAAGTTCAGCACGGACGGTGACATTGGCTGGTAAAGATGTGAAATCATATCATTACCACGGTCAACTGCCAGAGTGTACTGCGTTAAATCATTGGTGCCGATACTAAAGAAATCAACTTCTTTGGCTAAATGACGCGCAATGGTCGCCGCCGCAGGTGTTTCCACCATCACGCCGATTTCGATTGACTCGTCAAACGCTTTACCTTCGTCGCGCAGTTCCTGTTTGTAGATTTCGATCTCTTTCTTCAGTGCACGCACTTCTTCAACAGAGATGATCATCGGGAACATGATGCGCAGCTTACCGAACGCAGAGGCACGCAGGATTGCGCGAACCTGGTCACGCAGGATCTCTTTACGATCCATCGCAATACGCACGGCACGCCAGCCCAGGAACGGGTTCTCTTCTTTCGGGAAGTTCATGTACGGCAGTTCTTTATCGCCGCCGATGTCCATGGTACGAACGATGACCGCCTGAGAGCCACAGGCTTCAGCAACGGCTTTGTACGCAGCAAACTGCTCTTCCTCAGTTGGCAGCGCGTCACGGTCCATGAACAGGAATTCGGTACGGTACAGGCCAACACCTTCTGCGCCATTACGCTCAGCGCCGTCGATGTCACGCACGGTACCGATGTTGGCACAAACTTCAACCTGGTGGCCATCAAGAGTGATTGCCGGCAGATCTTTCAGTTTTGCCAGTTCGGCTTTCTCAGAAGCAACCT
>ERZ1026892.127-NODE-127-length-36887-cov-109.236995_pt1 | contig 36887 bp, 42 predicted proteins | sample MGYA00380176_ERZ1026892 | MGnify/ENA primary metagenome ERZ1026892 (study PRJEB33269, sample SAMEA4719812) | human gut metagenome | biome: human-associated habitat; feature: organic feature; material: feces | place: Cameroon | collected 2013-10 ... | reverse complement strand
AAAGAAACCAGCAATACATCAAACGCCGCGACCAGGAGAACGAGGATATTGCGCTAACGGTAGGGAAGCTGAGAGTTGAGCTGGAAGCCGCAGAGAAGCGCATTGCAGAACTGGAAAGCAACGAAGTCCGTGAAGTCGGAAATCAGTTTCTTGTTGTTCGCCATCCCGGGAAAACTCCTGTCATCAAGCACTGCACTGGTGACCTGGAAGAGTTTCTGCGGAAGTTAATCGAACAAGACACATTAGTAACTATCGACATCATTACGCATCGCTATTACGGGATTGGCGGTCAATGGGTTCAGGATGCAGTTGAGTATCTGCATATGATGTCTGACGCTGGCATTCGCATCAAAGGAGAGTGATATGACCACTATTACCAAAGAGCGACTGCTGACAATCAGGCAGTGGCGCGAAACATACGGACCTGGTAGCAACGTTGTACTGCCAGCAGAAGAAGCGGAAGAACTGGCGCGGATTGCACTGACATCGCTGGAAGCAGAGCCGGTGGCGTGGAAGGTAACATTCACGCAAATTGACCGTGAATATAACACGTTCACTGGTATGTATTCTGACAAAGCAGAAGTCGAACGGTGGGTGCGGCTGCATAAAGCATGTAATTTTCGGGCAGATATAACACCGCTTTATACCGCCAAGCCAGTGCCGGTAACTCCGGATGGTTGGATAAGCTGTAGTGAGCGAATGCCTGATAGCAATTGCTTGTATCTTTGCTGGGGAACATATTTTGAAGGAGATGAACCAGGCTACATTCCTGCTTATTTCTTTGTCCATAAAACCAATGGATGGACGGAGTGGCAGCCAGTAGAGGACGACTGCAATCCTCGCGAAGTAATCATAACCCACTGGATGCCACTTCCAGCAGCCCCAAAACAGGAGGTTAAGTGAGTATGAGTGCATCACTAATAACCGCCTTCAATCAAAGTGCAAATCCAAGCAATGAGCAGGTTGTTGTGTTCGGCTGGATTGCTGAGTATTTCGAAAGCATTTTCGATGATGAATCCGCTAGGTATTGCAGGAATATTTCTGAATCACTCAAAAATCAGGTTTCTGCTCAACAGGAGGTGAAGTCGTGAGAAAGCACATCATCAAATATGACTATCGAGAGGGAGTTAAACTCCCTAAGCACGAGATTGAGACATGGTGCGGTCATCGGCCAGGGTCATTCGAATGGCTTTTTCAGGATGCTCAGCATGCGCTATTGAGCATTGAGCAGGGAACGCTGCTTGTTCCTTGCAAGAATTGTCTGGCAGCAATCATCAAAACGGCGCAGGAGGTGAAGTGATGAACAAGTGCAACGCTCTGCTTTATGCCATGGTGATTGGTTTCGGCCTGGCTGCTGGTATCCGGGTTTATATTACCTGGGAGTCATTAATCAATCTGGCGTGGAGTGCGATTCGTGGCTAAATCCCCCGCAGAACGCAAAGCCGCGCAGCGCGCTCGGCAGTCCGCCGCCGGTGAGCGCAAAATTGAACTGGTGCTGGATAAGCAGGAGCAGGAAATGCTAGCGCGGAACTGCGCCGCCCGGCGCCCTGGTCGCGATCCCTATGAAATGGCCGAGTACATCGCGCTGCTGATCCGCCAGGATGATGCACGTGTGCGCGGGCGTATAAAATCGATCAGCAGAAAACGTTGCGGTAAGTGCGGCGAGAGAGTTCCAGTTAATTCATGCCCGTGTAATGGTGACTCGCAATGCTGGGTGACTAAAGGCTGGCATGAAACGAAATTAATAGTGTGACATGTCACGAGTAGATTATGCATGATGAATTTGACGGGTTTTGAATACTGCCGCCAACTATGGCGGCTTTATTTTGCATGGTACTATTACCACAACGGTAACTATTACCACGGTGGTTATGATGCCTGCTGAACCTAAAACCTATAAACGCAAATCAACGCAATTTAAGCCACTAACAGCAATGCAGGAGGCTTATTGCCAGTCATACATCAAAACGCCTGAAAACCAGACTCAGGCAGCGATTAACGCAGGATTCTCCCCAAATACAGCGGCAGTTAAAGCCAGTGTCATGATGCGCGATGAACGCATTCAAAAACGGATTGCCGAGTTGATGGAGGAGCGCAACAAACGAATGCGCGTCAGTGCTGATTACGTTCTCATGCGCCTGGTGGAGATCGACCAGATGGACGTGATCGACATCCTCAACGACGATGGGAGCCTTAAACCAATCCGTGAGTGGCCGAAAATCTGGCGCACTACGCTTAGTGGCTTTGATCTGTCATCGACCATCATGAACATGAATGAGGATTCGATAGAGACAATCCTCAAAAAAATTAAATGGCCTGACAAGGTGAAGAACCTTGAGCTGATTGGTAAGCATGTTGATGTCAACGCGTTCAAAGAACGTCTGGATGTTAATGTGAATGTGACAATTGCTGATCGCATAGCAGCAGCCAGGAAGCGACTCAAAGAACGTCAGGATGGTAATCAGTGACAGATACAGCGTTATCTCCTGAAGAGCAGTTGATCGAGGATATTGCAGGGTTCACTCACGATCCGCTTGGCTATGCCCTCTATGCGTTCCCGTGGGGGGAAGAGGGGACTGAACTGGCACATGCCACCGGCCCACGTCAGTGGCAGGCTGATGCGTTCCGAGAGATACGTGATCACCTGCAGAATCCAGAGGCGCGCTATCAGCCGCTTATGCTGGCACGCGCTTCTGGTCACGGTATTGGTAAATCCGCATTCATCTCAATGCTGATCAACTGGGGCATGTCCACTTGCGAGGATTGTAAGGTCGTGGTGACCGCCAACACCGACAACCAGCTACGAACGAAGACCTGGCCGGAAATTATCAAGTGGTCGAACCTTGCTATCACGAAAGACTGGTTTACCTGTACCGCTACCGCGATGTACAGCAATGATCCTGGACACGACAAGCGGTGGCGAGCTGACGCAATACCCTGGTCTGAGCACAACACTGAGGCATTCGCCGGACTACACAACGAGCGCAAACGCATCATCGTGGTATTCGATGAAGCGTCGAACATTGCGGATCTGGTGTGGGAAGTTGCCGAGGGTGCGCTAACGGACGAAGACACTGAGATTATCTGGGTGGCGTTCGGAAACCCGACGCGTAATACCGGACGTTTCCGCGAATGTTTCCGCAAATATAAACACCGCTGGAAAACTGCGCAGATTGACAGCCGGACGGTGGAAGGCACCAACAAACAGCAGTTGCAGAAATGGGTTGATGACTACGGGGAAGACAGCGACTTCGTTAAAATCCGTGTGCGCGGCATATTCCCTGATGCATCTGAATTGCAGTTTATCCCTACCGGTCTTACTGACGAGGCAATGAAACGGGTGGTAACTGCTGCGCAGGTGGCACATGCTCCGGTGATAATCGGCGTTGACCCTGCATACTCCGGTGTTGATGACGCGGTGATATACCTGCGGCAGGGGCTGCACAGTAAGGTGCTGTGGACCGGCAACAAGACCACTGACGATCTGATTATGGCAAAGCGTATCGCTGACTTTGAAGACCAGTATCAGGCTGACGCGGTGTTCATCGACTTCGGTTACGGTACCGGGCTGAAGTCAATCGGTGACGGTTGGGGGCGCACATGGCAACTTGTTCCGTTCGGTGGTGCGTCCACTGACCCGCAGATGCTTAACAAGCGTGGGGAGATGTTCAACTCATGTAAGACATGGCTGAGGCTGGGCGGCATGCTGGATGACCAGGAAACTGCAGACGACCTGTCGGCGGCAGAGTACAAAGTTCGTGTGGACGGTAAAATCGTTATCGAACCGAAGGAAGATATCAAAGAGCGTCTTGGGCGTTCTCCTGGTAAAGGCGATGCGCTACTGCTGACGTTTGCTTTCCCGGTGTCAAAGCGCCTGCGACTTCCCGGGCAGCAGAACCAGCAAGGCAAGGCCATCACAGATTACGATCCCTATGCTTAATCCGCTGGATGGGATAATGCTGCTGATATCCTCTGGTGAGGATAAAACAAAGCCAGCCTATGATCTGGCTGTTTGTGACATGTCACGGTGTTATTGCTCGCTTAACTTCTGCTTCAGCAAGTAACCTTCAAGCATCCAGATTTTGTTTACAGCATTCTGCCGGGCAATCTTCCGACCAATTTCTGCATCAAAGTTTTCCGGGCTTGCACAGGCACTCTCTCCGGTGACGGTGAAGCCATTCTTCAGCACCAGTACGCAGAAAGTCAGGAGGTCTGTAGATTTATGCGCTGTCCATGAATCGCCAACGCCCATATTGGCAGCACGAATGCCGTCATAAGCAGTAAAGAAATGCTCTTCAAGAATGATGCTTTCGATATATTGAGGTGTAACGCGCGGTGCCGTTTTGCCTTTCTCAACGATTTCTTTTTCGATTTGCTTGTCGTTCATAATCTCACCTTAAAAAAATGCCCGGCGAACCGGGCGAACTGGAAGCAATGAGTTATGCCTTCCGTGGCTGTACTGGTTTACAGCATGAAGTCATCGCAATGGCGTCCTGCTGTAAAAAGGGCGGTGATAGTCCTTCAAGGGAAACCATCACCGCCAAGCACCTGGAACTTCTGGCATCACGGTCCTTAGGCGTGATTCTGGCGTGGCATGCAGGATTCGAACCTGCGACCAACCGCTTAGAAGGCGGTTGCTCTGTCCGACTGAGCTAATGCCACAACGCTGAGAGCACTTAGCCTGTTAAGGCACCACACTTTGTCGCGGCTCCATAAATGCTCTCATCGTTGTACCCTCGTCTCTTCCGAGGCGTCACACCGAATCGCCGGGATGGTGAATCCCCGTGCGCGGAATAAAACCGCTCGACTTGCACATTCCGGCTACCTGGTTCGTTTGCTCGAGCAAGGGAGGGTGCCCCTTAAACGTATCCAGACCGCTATCGGCGCATGTGCCATACGCCGTACTGCTCAAAATAAAAGCTCACTCCACCTGTTCAATTTAACGACAAGCCAGTCATGTTAATAACAGGAATGAACTCTTTGCTTACCTGAAAGGTAATAATTCGTGCGTTAAATGTCAACTATCTACGATAAATAAATCATATGTGGTTAAATTGGTAATAATTTAATTGCGTACGGAGTCATTGATATGTGCATGGGTAGCTCACCATCAGTGCCTGCAACACCAGAAGTTCAGGCAGCACCACAGGAGCAGGATGCCGCCGTTGTTGATGCCCGCGACGAAGAAACACGTCGCCGTCGCGCTGCTGCTGGTCGTAGTTCTACGCTGCTTACCGGTTCTCAGGGCGACACATCAACCGCTAATACCAGCGGTAAAACGCTGCTTGGTCAGTAACCGGAGTCATTGAAATGGCGGAAACAACTAAAGAGCGATTGAACAAACAGTTCGCACAACTTGAAAGCGAGCGTCAGTCGTTCGAGCCGCACTGGCGCGAGTTGAGTGATTACATCAACCCGCGTGGTTCCCGCTTTCTGACTTCTGAGGTCAACCGTAACGATCGACGCAATACACGCATTATTGATTCGACCGGGACTATGGCGGCGCGCACTCTCGCCAGCGGCATGATGTCAGGCATCACAAGCCCCGCGCGTCCGTGGTTTCGCCTGGCTACGCCAGATCCTGAAATGATGGATTATGGCCCTGTTAAGTTGTGGCTTGAGGCGGTGCAGAACCGCATGAACGATATGTTCAATAAGTCGAATCTCTATCAGTCGCTGCCGCAGTTATACGGAAGCCTCGGCACATACAGCACTGGTGCAATGGCAGTGCTGGAGGATGACGAGGACATCATTCGCACAATGCCATTCCCGATAGGCAGTTACTACCTGGCTAACTCACCTCGTGGCAGTGTTGACACCTGTTTTCGCAAGTTCTCTATGACTGTTCGTCAGCTTGTTCAGGAGTTCGGGCTAAATAACGTCAGCGAATCCGTAAAAAGCATGTGGGAAAGCGGCACCTACGAGAAGTGGATCGAAGTGATGCATTCGGTTTACCCGAACATTGACCGCGATACATCGAAGCTGGATAGCAAGAACAAGCCATTCAAATCGGTTTATTACGAGGTTGGTGGCGATAACGACAAGTTGTTGCGTGAGTCCGGATTCGATGAGTTTCCAATTATGGCTCCGCGCTGGGAAGTTAATGGCGAAGATGTTTATGGATCATCATGCCCGGGTATGCTGGCGCTTGGACCTGTTAAGGCATTGCAGCTTCTCCAGAAGCGCAAGTCGCAGTTGATTGATAAAGCCACCAATCCGCCGATGGTTGCTCCGACTTCCCTCAAGAATCAGCGCGCCTCCCTTCTTCCTGGCGACATCACGTATATCGATCAGATTACTGGTCAGGATGGTTTCAGGCCTGCTTATCTGGTTAACCCCAGTACAGCAGATCTGGTGGCAGACATTCAGGACACTCGCCAAATCATTAACAGCGCCTACTTTGTCGATCTGTTCATGATGTTGCAGAACATCAATACCCGCTCGATGCCTGTTGAAGCGGTGATCGAAATGAAAGAAGAAAAACTTTTGATGTTGGGGCCGGTTCTGGAGCGTCTGAACGACGAATGTCTTAATCCTCTCATTGATCGCGCTTTCTCGATGATGGTGCGTAAAAACATGCTGCCGCCACCGCCTGACGCGATGGAAGGCATGCCCCTGAAGGTCGAATACATTTCCGTCATGGCTCAGGCGCAGAAGTCTATCGGCCTGTCCAGTCTGGCGTCCACGGTTAACTTCATTGGTCAACTTGCGCAAGCGAAACCAGAAGCTCTCGACAAACTCAACGTTGATCAGGCGATCGATGCATTCGCTGATATGTCCGGAGTGTCTCCAACCGTCATTGTTCCGCAGGAACAGGTTGAGCAGGCTCGCCAGCAACGGGCACAGCAGCAACAGCAGCAACAAATGATGGCGATGGGGATGGCGGCGGCACAGGGTGCCAAGACGCTAAGCGAAGCTAAAACTTCGGATCCGAGTGTTTTGTCAGCTATGGCGAATGCAGTTAGTGGTCAGGGTGGGCAATCACAATGACAGATTACGAAGACGATCAACTGAAAGAAGAAAACGCCCGTAAGCAACGTGACATGGCACAGCGTGAAATTGATGACATTCGCTTTGTCATGAGCAGTGAACAGGGGCGTCGGGTTGTCTGGTCGGTACTGGAGAAAGGCCGTGTGTTTTCCGCTATCTCGCCGATGGACGCTATGGCAATGGCATTTAATGAGGGGCAACGCAATCTGGCGCTGGAACTGTTTCAGCGCGTTATGGCGCATTGCCCTGAACAGTATTTGAAGATGGCCAAAGAGGCCAGTGAACAGGAGTGATCATGAATTTATTTGAGCGTTTGCTGTATAGCCGTCTTTGCAATGAGCAACCAGTCGATGGTGGAGCAGCTCCGGCTGCGTCAGAACCGTCAGCGCCTGCAGGTGATAACCCTGCTCCAGTTGGTGATCCATCACAACAGGAAGGTGATAAGCCACAACCTGTTGCTGATGGCGATAAACCTGCTGATGACAAAAAGCCTGAAAACGATAAGCAGGATGAAAAAAAGGGCGGCGATAAACCAGAGGGTGCGCCTGAGAAGTACGAGTTTCAGGCTGCCGAAGGCGTAGAGCTGGATACAGAAGCGTTGAAGGAGTTCGAGCCGGTGGCGCGAGAACTAAACCTGACCAACGAGCAAGCGCAAAAGCTGGTTGATGCTTATCCGAAGATTCTGGCAGGTGTTCAGCAGCGCCAGGCAGAAGCCTGGCAGAAAACAACCGAGCAGTGGGCTGCGGATGTAAAAGCTGACAAAGAAATCGGTGGCGACAAGTTGATTTCTAACCTTAGCGCCGCACAGCGTGCGCTTGACCAGTTCGGGACACCTGAACTCAAAGAATATCTGAACACCACCGGGCTGGGTAATCACCCTGATCTGGTCAAAACGTTCGTGAAAATCGGAAAGGCGATGTCTGAAGATGGCATGGTCACCGGTGGTAATGAAGGCCAGCGTAGTGCGGCCGAAGTGCTCTATGGCAAATAAGAGAGGAAATGACAATGGCTGTTAAAGGCTTAACTGCGCTAACGCTGGCTGACTGGGGTAAGCGCGTCGATCCAAACGGGAAAGTCGATAAGATTATCGAGCTTCTCGGTCAAACTAACCCGATCCTTCAGGATATGCCTTTTGTCGAAGGGAACCTTCCTACCGGACACCGAACCACCATTCGTTCTGGTTTACCTTCAGCTACCTGGCGTTTGCTGAACTATGGCGTACAGCCAAGCAAATCAACCACAGTGCAGGTAACCGATTCCGTTGGCATGCTGGAAACCTATGCTGAAGTCGATAAGTCACTGGCTGATCTGAACGGTAATACCGCCGAATTCCGCCTGTCTGAAGACCGCGCATTTATTGAAGCGATGAATCAGCAGATGGCGCAGACACTGTTTTATGGTGATTCCAGCGTTAACCCTCAGCAGTTTATGGGGCTGTCCTCCCGCTATTCCAGCCTGTCTGCGGGTAATGCTCAGAACATCATTGATGCTGGTGGCACGGGTACAGATAACACCTCAATCTGGTTAGTGGTGTGGGGCGAAAACACCGTGCATGGCATCTTCCCGAAAGGGCAGAAGGCTGGCATCCAGATGGAAGATAAAGGCCAGGTGACACTGGAAGATGCTAATGGCGGCAAGTACGAAGGCTATCGCACCCATTACAAATGGGACAACGGACTTGCTCTGCGTGACTGGCGTTATGTTGTTCGCATTGCAAACATCGATGTCAGCAATCTTTCAGAACCTTCCTCTGCCGCAAATATTGCGAAGTTGATGGTTAAAGCACTGCATCGCATTCCAAACCGTGGCATGGGCCGCCCGGTATTCTACATGAACCGCACTGTAGGCCAGGCTCTTGATCTGCAGTCTCTGGAGAAAACATCTCTGGCTATCAGCGTAAAAGAGACTGAAGGCGAGTGGTGGACTTCATTCCGTGGTGTACCAATCCGTGAAACTGATGCGCTTCTGGAAACAGAAGCCCGCGTGGTGTAACGCCTGTTATTAACCTGTGGGTCGTAACAGACCCACTAATGGAGAAAGAAGATGATCACCGACAAACTGTTGATGTTCTCCGAAGCTCAGGCGGTTACGAATACCGCGGCTTCTACTGACGTAATCGATCTCGGTCCAATTGACGGAAAACGTCGTGATATCGGCGTGGGTTACCCGCTTGAGTTTTGGGCGCTGGTTAACGAAGCCGCCACGGCAAGTGGTGAGGCAACTGTAAACATCCAGTTGCAGACGAGTGAGAATAACAGCTCATGGACCACTATTTATGATAGTGGTGCACTGGCAAAGACCGCCCTGACAGCAGGTAAACGAGTTGTTTCTGCAAAGGTGCCTGCCGGTGTTCAGCGATATCTACGTGTTAACTACTCCGTCGCAACTGGCCCACTAACGGCTGGCGAATTCACTGCTGGTATCAGTCTTGATGTTGATGCCAATACGCCGTATCCGATCCGCTCAAAAGTAACTGGTTAAGGTGATATCGATGTCAGGTGAGAAACCAAGATACCGCGTTCTGCGCCTCTCTCATATCCATAACACTCTGTGGCCGGAGGGGGCAGAAATCGAATACGAAGGTGAGCCTGGTAGCGCACTGGAACCTGTTAACGATGCAGCCAGACAGGCAAAAGCAAAGGTAGCAGGAAAGGTGTCAATGGCAGCAACCAGTACCAAAATCATCAACGATGTGTCAGATGATGGTGAGCTGGATAAGCTCCGTGAAGAGTACGAATTGCTCTTTAACGAGAAGCCACACCATAACGCCAAAGCCGAAACGCTCCGCGAGAAGATCGCAGATAAGCGTAAAGAACTGGGCGTGTAAGCCTCGCGGATCAGACAAGGGGCTTCGGCCCCTTTATTGCAGGAGTGTATATGGAACTCGTAAACCTCAAAACCGGCACTGACAGCTACCAGGATGAGAGCGGAGAAACCAGAACTCGCGATGAATACCCGTGGGGGCTGTGCATCACTCTTAATAACGACACATTGAATAAGCTGAAGGCGCAACCTAAGGGCGTCGGAACGGAAGTGATGATAACTGCAAAGGCTGTTATTCGAGGCCTGTCTGCCAGAGAAACTAACGATGGCGTTAATCGCAGCGCCGATCTGCAGATCACTGATATGGCGATCGCTCCTGTTTCCGGGGATGTAGAAAAATCAGCGGCTGAAACTCTGTACGGTAACGGAGGTGAGTGATGGCCTCTGTAGTAGAGATCTGTAATCGTGCGCTGTCCAATATTGGCAACAGCCGCAGCATTAACAGCCTGACGGAAGCCAGCAAGGAAGCGGGGGAATGTTCGCTGCACTTTGAGGCCTGTCGTGATGCTGTGCTTTCTGATTTTGACTGGAACTTTGCTACCAAACGCGTGGCGCTTGCAGATACGAGCAATCCACCGCCTGACTGGGAATATGCGTACCAGTACCCGTCAGATTGTCTGCGCATTACTGAAATTATGCTTCCTGGTGTACGCAATCCAACAGCAGCAATGCGCATTCAGTACGAAGTTGGTGCAGACACCAACGGAACAGGAAAGTTGATCTACACAGACCAGCCTCAGGCATGGCTCAAGTATGTCTCTCGCGTTACAGATGTGAACATGTTTGATGCCATTTTTATGGAGGCGTTGGCCTGGCGTCTTGCGGCAGCTATTAACATGGCGCTGACTGGGAATGCAGACCTCGGTACGTTTGCCCTCAATATGTACAATCGCGTGATTCTTAGTGCTGGCTCGCATAGCCAGAATGAATCACAGGAACCACAGCCACCGGTTGATGAGTTTACCATTGCGAGGTTGTCCTGATGGCTATCAGTTGGATCCAGCCCAGCTTTGCCGGTGGTGAGATTGGACCGTCGTTGTACGGGCGTATTGACATGGCGAAGTACCAGGTAGCATTGCGCAAGTGCGATAACTTTATCGTGCGGCAGTATGGCGGCGTTGAGAATCGACCTGGTACGCGTTTTGTCGGTGCCGCCAAATACCCAAATCGGAAATGCCGCCTGATCCCGTTCCAATTCTCGACGGTTCAGACTTATGCTCTGGAGTTCGGACACCAGTACATGCGCGTTATCAAAGATGGTGCGTTGGTGCTGAACAGCAGCAATGTTATTTATGAAATTGCCACGCCATATACTGAAGCCGATCTGTTCCGAATTAAATTCACGCAAAGCGCCGACGTGCTTACGCTGGTTCACCCGGCATACCCGCCGAAAGAGCTGCGCCGCTATGCGCATGACAACTGGCAACTGGTTGATGTGGTAACGAAGAACGGGCCATTTGAAGATATCAATATTGATGAGTCAGTGACGGTTTATGCCAGCGCCAGCACCGGGACAATTACGTTAACGGCAAGCGCCTCTATTTTTGGCGCGGAGCAGGTAGGCAAATTGTTCTATCTGGAACAGCCTGCAGTGGATTCTGTGCCGGTATGGGAAACCAGTAAGAGTACGTCGATTGGCGATATTCGCCGTGCAGACAGTAACTACTATCGCGCCGTTACAGCAGGCAAAACAGGCACTTTGCGCCCTTCGCATACAGAAGGCACATCATGGGATGGCTGGGGCGGATCCGGTGATGATGATACTGGCATTGAGTGGGAGTATCTGCACAGTGGTTTTGGCATTGCCCGTATAACTGCTGTAAATGGCACTACTGCAACTGCTGAGGTGATTTCCTATATCCCTTCGCAGGTCGTTGGCGAGGATAATGCCAGCTATAAATGGGCTAAATATGCCTGGAACAGTGTTAACGGTTATCCTGGCACGGTTGTTTATTATCAACAACGTCTTTACTTCGCCGCATCGACAGCGTTCCCTCAGACTATCTGGGCCAGCCGTACTGGGGATTATAAGGATTTTGGCAAAAGCAATCCTACGCAGGATGACGACAGAATTATCTACACCTATGCCGGGCGTCAGGTTAATGAGATCCGCCACCTGATTGATGTCGGTTCGCTGGTGGCACTGACTTCCGGAGGTGAGTACGTCATCACCGGCGACCAGAACAAAGTGTTAACCCCATCATCATTTGCATTCAGCTCTCAGGGATCAAATGGCTCAAGCAACGTCCCACCAATTGCCGTGGCGAATATTGCTCTGTTCGTCCAGGAGAAAGGCAGTGTTGTCCGTGATCTGGCCTACTCATTCGATGTTGACGGCTATCAGGGGAACGACCTGACCATCCTTGCCAATCATCTTTTTCAGAAGCACAGCATTGTTGACTGGTGCTTCTCTATTGTCCCTTACTCCAGCGCCTTCTGCATTCGTGATGACGGTAAATTACTGGTGATGACCTATTTGCGTGATCAGCAGGTTTTTGCATGGGCACCACAATCCAGTACCGGAAAATATGAAAGCACATGCAGTATCAGCGAAGGAAATGAAGATGCGGTGTATTTCGTCGTTAACCGAACCGTTAACGGGCAAACAGTGAGATACATCGAGCGACTGTCCAGCCGTTTATTTACCAGCGATGAAGATGCTTTCTTTGTTGATTCTGGCCTTAGCTATGATGGAAGAAACACGTCTGACAGAACGATGACCATCACTGGTGGTTCTGGCGAATGGGATTACCGCGCGGAATATACAATCAGTGTTTCTGGTGGTGCGTACTTCACCAGTAGTGATGTTGGTGCGCAACTACAGTTCCCTTATACCGGAGCTGATCCTGATACTGGCTATGAAGTGTCAAAAGAATTACGTTGCGACATTATTTCTGTAACCAGCAATACCGCAGTAGTGGTTCGTGCTAACAGGAACGTCCCGCCATCCCTCAGGAATGTGGCCACCACGAACTGGCAGATGGCGCGCCGGACATTTGGCGGCTTGTCTCATCTTGAAGGCCAGACCGTAAACATCCTCTCTGATGCGAACGTGGAACCACAAAAAGTGGTTTCCGGAGGTGCCGTCACGCTGGAATCACCGGGGGCTGTTGTGCACATCGGCCTGCCAATAACTGCTGAATTCGAAACACTGGATATCAACATTAACGGACAGGAAACGCTGCTGGACAAAAAACAGGTGATCCCGTCCGTTACTCTGGTTGTGAATGCCAGTCGCGGAATCTGGGCGACTACGCCCGGCGGTAAATGGTACGAATATCCACAGCGTGAATTCGAGTTCTACGATGATCCTGTTGATGATGCTACCGGAAAAGTAGAAGTGAAACTGGACAGTAACTGGGGCAAAAACGGGCGTGTAAAAATCCGTCAGCTTGACCCGTTGCCGCTGTCTGTTCTTGCCGTTATTCCTCGCCTTACTGTTGGGGGATTCTGATGATCTATGTTCAAATTATTCCCGCTACCGAAGAGCATCTTCAGATGATTTTGCCGGATGTTCGTCAGGCTGATATTGACGAACTGTATGCGGTATCGCTGATGACTACCGAAGATGCGCTGCGCGTTGGTCTTCGCACTGCGACTATGGCCTGGTCAGGGTTCGCGAACGGAGAACTGGTAACCATGTTTGGTGTATCTCCGGCGTCAATGATCGGTGGCAATGGTACGCCCTGGCTGGTAGGAACCAGCCGTATTGAAAAATATCAGAAGACATTTCTGCGCCACTGCCGCCCTGTATTGCAGCAGATGCTGGCAGTTTATCCGCGCCTGGAAAACTACGTCGACGAGCGAAACCATGTTGCCAAAGCATGGCTGCACTGGCTTGGATTCAGGCTTGAAGAAGCCGCGCCTTATGGTGCTCTTGGTCTTAATTTCCACAGATTTCACATGGAGAGAAAATAATGTGCGATCCGGTTATTGCTGGTGGCGCAATGCTCGCCATGAGTGGCATTCAGGCATACACCCAGTATCAACAGGGAAAGTATGCCTCGAAGGTTGCAGAAGCGAACGCAGATATAGCCACAGCTCAGGCAAATGATGCAATAAACAGAGGTAACGCTGAAGCTGAGCAACGACGCAGAGAGACCCGACAGCGGCTTGGTACACAGGCGGCGACAATGGGGGCTACCGGCGCTGATTTATCTACAGGTAACGCGCTGGATATATTTGGCGACACTGCCCAGTTTGGCGCTCTTGATTCGCTGACGACGGTGAATAACGCGCAACGCGAGGCTTACGGTTATCAGGTTCAGGCTGCCAACTATAAAGCAGAAGCCAGTTCAGCCCGTAAACAGGGGAATGTGGGAGCAGCAACAACATTGCTCACTGCGCCTCTGAAGGCATACGGTGCGTACCAGATGTTTGGTGGGACGTGGAGTCCGTTTACTCAAAGCACTCCTGCGCCAATCGGGGCAGCAGCAGGAACCAGATTACCCGGAGGATTATAATGCCAGTCGTACCAACAGTATCCGGACGTCAGGTTGAGAGTCGTGGAGTTCAGTCAGCAGGCTTGCAGACGTTTTCTCAGCAAGGTATTGGTGATGCTTTTGTTCGGGCAGGGACAGAGGCAATTGATGTTTTGGGGCAGGCAAAACAGCGTGCCAATATCGCTCTGGCTCAGGAGGCATCTCTTAACCTCAGTCAGATAAGCAGCGATCTGCTGAATAATCCTGAAACAGGATTGCTTAACCTGAAAGGGAAAAATGCTATTGGAAAAGGCCATGAGTATACGCAGCAGTTTGATGCTCAGGTCGAACAACTGGCTATGTCGCTGCCGGATGAACAGGCTCGTAATGCTTTCATGCAGCAGGCGCAGCAGCAGCGCATTCAGTTCACTACGCAGGCCGGGCGACACGAGATAGGGCAAATTAATGCCTACGAAGAAGGCCAGTTTCAGGCGACACTGCTGAACAATGGTAAAAATGCCGCAGCATTGTATGGCGACAACGCCGCATACGTATTGGCTAACAAGCAAACTTTCCAGCAAATTGAGGAGTACGGTGTTGCACGTGGCTGGAGCAACGAGCAAATCCAGGCCAAGAAAATCGAGTTTAAAGAGAAGGTTGCTGATGCTGCATTGTCCCAGTGGTCGGCAAACAATGCGACCGCATTCATCCAAAGTAATGGCGAGTTAAGTGATACTGCTGCTGGAGCTCGCCGTGCTGTAGCAGATAGTGACTCTTCCGAGCGTGCCCGTGGCATACGCAACAATAACCCAGGAAATCTCGAATACAGTAAAACTAATCCGTGGGTAGGCCAGACCGGTGATGATGGTCGATTTGCTAAATTCGAAACACCTGAACACGGGATTCGTGCATTAGGGCGGAACCTGATGTCGTATCAGAGGCAGGGTATTGATACCGTCAGCGAGATAATTAATCGCTGGGCACCGCCTGCTGATAAAAATGACACTATGTCGTATATCAAAGCAGTGTGCGAACAACTTGGCGTTTCTGCTGATGAGCCTCTCGATGCATCTAATCCTGATACCCTGAAGGCGCTTTGTGCAGCCATTATCCATCATGAGAACGGTAGCCAGCCATACAGTGATCAGCAGTTAACTGCTGGTGTCAGTGCAGCACTTGGTTTATCAACAATTCCAACCAACACCAAACGCTATACCGGTAATGCAGCATTCGATGCGGCATCTCCTGAGGCGCAGGCAAGTTTTATGCGACAGGCGGATCAACTGCGTCGGCAGCAGCAGGCTGAATATAAAACGATGATTGACAGCCAGGTTCGCGATGCGACAGCTGCGTATATGCGTGGCGTTGAATTTCCTAACCCACCTGGTGAGGCTGATTTTATTGCAGCTTATGGAGTAAGAGAAGGAAACCTGCGATATACCGAGTTCAGAAATACGCAAATCGCCGGACAGTATATAGGCTCTTTCCGCAACATGCCGACAAGCAGCATTACAGCATATGTTGAGCAATTACGCCCGGATACTGGTGAGACAGGGGAGGGTTATGCGGCACGAGCCGCTCTTTATGACAACGTTGTGTCGGCTGCAAGTCAGGTGATAAAGCAGCGACAGGCTGATCCTGTACAGTTCTCTCTTGCCGCCGGACAGGCAAAGCCTATCGACATGAGCAATAAGGATAACTTTGGACAGAGCGTTGCCTTGCGTGCTGCTCAGGTCAGTGACCTTGCTAAGTCATATGGCACTCCACTGACGTTCTTTTCCAAAGACGAGGCCAATCAGATCGGTGTTTTCTTTCGTGATGCGCCCGTTTCCCAACAGGCAGCATATCTCGATACCATCAGGCAGAGCACTGGTGGTGGGCAGGTGTATATGTCAGCACTACAGCAGATCAGTGCCAACGCTCCATCTGCTGCCGTTGCCGGGATACTGATGGATAAGCCAGGTGGTATTTTGGCAGAAAAAAACTGGTTTAATCCGGATGTTTCCGTGTCTCCAGAAACCGCTGCGCAGACAATTCTTGCTGGCGCGGCGGCTCGTAAAGGTACTGATGACGCGAAAGGTATTCCGATGCCTAAAGATGCTGATCTTCGCCTTGAGTTTTCTGACATGGTGAAGGATGCATTTGCTGGTGATGCTCAGGGGGCATCAATGGCATACGAGATCGCAAAGGACTATTACGCTGGTGTGATGGCGAAAAAAGGCGTGGTATCAGGCGAAATTGACAATGATATCTGGAAACAGGCTGTTAACGTAGCTACAGGTGGCGTGCATGACTATAACGGAATGGGGAATGTTCTTTTGCCGTGGGGAATGTCTGCAGAGCAATTCGATAATCAGGTTAATCAGGCTTGGAATGAACAAGTTGTTGGCACAGGGATAAAAACACCGCCTGGTCAGTATGGTTTGCAAAGTTACGGCGATAGTCAGTACCTGGTGAAACTTGGTACTGGTTATCTGCTAAAAGATGATGGTTCTCCCGTTGTTCTTGATCTGACACAGAAGCGTCAGAGATTCTCCGGAGATATTCCGCAATGAGTTACTTTGGCCTTAATCCAGTAAACCAGAATCAGCAGCTTGACGAAGCAGCATCAAATCCAGTTGGCTTTAACAGCGATGTTGGTTTTTTCGACAATGCTGTAGGAGCGGCATTGTCTGGTTTGTACTCCGGGCTGGTGGCAAAGCCAGATCAGTTGCTATGGGCAGGGATGGATAAAATCGTATCCCCGATTGCTCAGCTTGTTAACGAAAACACCTCGCTCAATGACACTTCAGTTTCATACATTGCTGAGCAGAGAAAACTAGCAGAGCAGCAGGTTAAGCGGCTGACGCCTGATGCCGCGACAACCGGAATCGCCGGGCAGGTCCTTTATGGGTTGTTCGATATGGGCGGGCAGGCTGTTGTCGGTACAACGCTCGGTGGTCCGGTCGGAGGTGCTGCGGCGGTAACTTCTCTACAGGGTTTTTCTGAGTTTGAACGGTTGACAGCACAGGGTGTTGATTTCAGGACGGCGCAGGAAGCGGGATTAGTGCAGGGTATTACTGCTGGTGCCGGAACACTGATCCCTATGAGCCTCGGGTTACGTGCTGGTGGTGCGCTGGCGGAAGGTGTGGCGGCTCAGCTTGCGCGGACGGGTGAAAGTTCAGTGCGACGCGCCGCAGCAACAGCAGTACGTGCAACGCCAGATATTGCCTATGCCGCAGGTACAAATATTGCGTTCGGTATGGCACAGCGTGGGCTTACTGCAAAAACGCTTCGTGATGGTGGCTATAGCGAAATGGCTAACCAGTATGATGTGTTGGATCGACAGGCAATTGCTATTGATGCTGTTCTTGGGGTGGCGTTTGGTGGTGTCGGCAGATTTATTAACTCTCGCGGCGAGTCTACAAGCGCACCAAATTTTTCACCAGTTGATATTGATGCTGCACTGGCGGCAAATGCCGCTCATCATGCTGAAATTGATATTGTTCCCGGCGTTCCGATCAACGTGCTTTCGCGTAATTCGCACATTCAGGCTCTGCGAAAAGCCATGTCTGATGTTAGCCAGGGGAGACCTGTAGACGTTGCCAGCATTGTTGAGTCTGCATCTTTCAGTGAAATTCCTGGGCGCAAGAGTCTGCTGTCTCTGGCAGTTAATGAGGCTCTGTCATCTGTAGATGATGGAGTAACGGCGCGCGCTATAGAAAATCGGTTGCTTGAAGAACAGGCCGCGCAGCTTTTGTCGCGTGGCGATAGACAGGTTTACCAGTCTGAAATCGCTAATAGCCAACGAATTATTGAAAATCTCACTGAACAGCGCGCACAAATTCTTGCAGAAGAGCCAACCGGTAGCGGTAAGGCTTTATCTCGTGCTCGATCAGATAAACAGGCCAGACTTCGCGATATTGACCAACGAATCCGGCAGGCACAAGAACGCCTGGAATTTTCTCGTAACGCGTTGGCGCCGCACGAGCCTGGAGGTCAGTTTTTTGAAGCTCGAGCAGAACTGGCACGACGACAGCAGGCAGAAAGTGAACTTAATGCTCAGGCTGTTTCATTCTATAAAACAGCAGAGGTCAGGACGCCAGACGAAGTAGCTCCTTTTGAGCCAGGTAAGATATTGCAACAGACAGAACAAAAAATGATGGCAGATCCGGCAGGAGATATTGATCTGCGTATAGCTGAAGACTCGCTGCTTGAATCTCCGGACATGATAATCACCGTGCTGGATGATGATGGTAATCCACAATCGCGCAGTGCGCGTGAAGTACTGGATGAAGCGAACAGGGAAAGTGAGCAGGCAATACAGGATTCCAGCCTGTTTGATGTCGCTGTGGCGTGTTTCTTGAGAGGTTAAATTAAATGAGACAGGAATGTATACAAGCGGTCCAGCAGGCTGCGCAGCGCACGTTAACGGCGCGAGAAATACAGAACATTGAAGACCGCATTTATCGAAATATGCGCTCCATTGCTCGTGATGACCCGATGTCGTGGAGACAACTTTCCGAATCAGAGCGGCTATATCGTGCAGCACAATTGGCATCTGAAGAATTACAGCGAGAAGCGGCATTAAAGAAACGTCGTGTGGCCCTCACTATAGCCGCACGTCAGAGATTGGATAAATTTATCAATAGCTATCAAGGGGCTGATGGGAAACTTGGCGCTCTTAACCGTACTATTGCTTTTAATGCAGACGGTAAATCGAATTTCCTCTCTGTTGAGTCCAGAACAAAAGCCACTCGTGATTATGCATTGAGTCAATTGCAGGAGGCATTCGAAGCAGTTGATCCTCGCTTTTTTGGTCTGTTTGAAGATGAAGCGGGCGTACGTGACCTGGTATATGAAATGCGAGGGCAAAATACTGGCAATGCTAAAGCAAGAAAAGGTGCTAAGGCGTGGAGAGAAGTGACAGATCTACTGCGCCGCCGGTTTAATGATGCTGGTGGGGACATTGGCTATCTCGAAAACTGGGGGATCCCTCAACATCATTCTATGGAAAAGGTTGGGGCGGTATCAAAGGATAAGTGGGTTAGCGATGTTATAGGTAAGCTGGATCGCAAATATTATATCCGAGCCGATGGACAACTGATGAACGATGCCGAGTTGTCTGCATTTCTTGGAGAGGCTTATAACACGATCGCTACTGGTGGGCTGAATAAGCTTACTGATACCGGAATGCGAATTTCCGGCGCACGTGCTAACCGTGGTAATGCATCACGACAGATACATTTCAAAGATGCAGATTCCTATCTGCAATATCAGCAACTTTATGGCGATCGCTCTCTATGGGAAATCATGGTCGGTCACCTGGAAAGTATCAGTAAAGATATTGCACTGGTGGAAACATATGGCCCAAACCCCGATCATGTTTTCCGCTCTCTTCTTGATCAGGTGAAGGCAGAAACGGCAACAGCTAACCCGAGTAAAACCGGTAAAGTCGAGCGGCTGGCGAACAACACAGAGAATCTGTACAACTTTATTTCCGGAAAGACACAGCCTGTAGCGAATCCGCACATCGCGCGATGGTCTGACAATATCCGCAACTGGCTGGTTGCCAGCAGACTCGGATCTGCGTTGCTATCATCGTTCTCTGATCTTGGAACCATGTATCTGTCTGCGAAGGTGACCAACCTTCCAATGAACCAGTTATTCCGCAACCAGCTTGAAGCTATGGACCCAACGAACCGTACAGAACTTGCGCGGGCGCGCCGCGCTGGTCTGGCGATGGAATCTCTACTTGGCAGCGTTAACCGCTGGGCGATGGATAATATGGGGCCGTCAGTGTCTCGTTGGGCGGCAACGGCGGTAATGCGTGCCAGTGGGCTTACAGCATGGTCAGATGCGCACAAGCGCGCCTATGGCGTAACCATGATGGGAAGCCTGGGAGAAGTAGTGTCACGGACACCAGACCTTCGTAGCCTCGATGACTCTGATTTTCGTATCCTGAAAAGCAAAGGGATTACTGACACAGACTGGAGCGTATGGAAGCTGGCGCAACAGGAGGACTGGGGGAACGGTAATAATACGATGCTGACACCGGAAAGCATTATGCGTATCCCTGATTCAGCAGTTAAACATCTTGGTGAGCCTGAACGCGTGAAATTTGAGGCAATGCGTAAACTGCTCGGTGCCGTAACTGAAGAAGTTGATATGGCTGTTATTACACCGGGAGCACGTGAGCAACTGATAACCGGTTCTGGTATTCAGCGTGGAACATGGAAAGGTGAATTAACGAGAAGTGTTTTCCTGTTTAAATCGTTCCCTATCTCGGTGGTTATGCGTCACTGGTCACGCGCTATGGGTATGCCGTCTGCTGGTGGGCGTGCGGCATATATTGCGACGTTTATTGCCAGTACGACCATTCTTGGCGCTTTGTCGCAGCAACTTAACGACCTTGCGTCTGGTCGTAATCCTCGCGAGATGACAGGAGAAGATACTGCTAAATTTTGGCTTGGTGCTCTACTGAAAGGTGGTGGTCTTGGCCTTTACGGTGACTTTTTATTGTCAGATCACACTAGGTACGGAAGCGGCGCGCTGGCGTCGATGCTTGGTCCGGTAGCTGGTCTGGTTGATGACGTAGTGAAGATTGCTCAGGGCATACCGTTAAATGCTGTGGAAGGGAAGAATGAGCAGACTGGTGGTGATCTGGTTAAGCTGGGGAAAGGCCTGATGCCTGGTGCGAATCTCTGGTACTTGAAGGCGGCTCTCGATCACATGATCTTTAACCAGATGCAGGAGTATTTTTCACCAGGCTATTTGCGTAAAATGGAGCAACGTTCGAAGAAAGAGTTTAACCAGACATACTGGTGGCGACCTCATGATGTCACTCCGCAATAAGGAAGTGTTGTGTTTTTAATTATTTTGAGTGTGATAATTTCTGGTGGATTGTTGTTTATTGACCGCTACAAATATTTTCTTAACCCTCAGACTCAAGCTATTTGCTGGTTCATCTTTGTTGTGCAGGGAGTAGTTCTTGTTGCAAGCCTTATTGAGGGGAGGCCTCTTATTTTTACTGGGTAAATAGGTGACTACATGCAAGCTATAGGATTCATTGTTTATATCGTCGTTGGTCTTTTTCAGTTGGCAGCAATTATGGCTGGGCTTGAATCATGGTGGGGATTGCACTGGATAATTGCAGCCCCCATCGCTTTCATCGTGAGCTATATTCCATTTGTTGGAGCGATTGTTGGTATGGTTGGCGCTGTGGATGTATGGCGGTGGGAGTGGTGGCAGGCTGGCCTTCTCTTCTTTGGTGGGATCATCTTTGCTATTGTCTGCGGTGGAATGTCATCATTTTTCGAATGGCTATCATTCAGAAAAGGAACGTGACATGTCACAGGCCGCTCTTGCGGCCTTTAAATTTACCGGGTTTGTTTTCGTAATTGTTCGGCACAATAGTCGAGATGTGTTTGCAGATCCCGCATAGACATCTGTGAGCTGGTGACGTAGTTAATCAGTGCAGTCAGTTCGGCAAGTGGGCCATCGACATTAAATCCATCCTTATCGAGATCCCGGAGTAATTTCATCAAGTGCGATCCCTCCACCAGTGACCTGACGCCTCCCGGCGTGTGAATCCTTTCGGTAAATCCGTCTTCTAGTGGATAGTGATACCGCTGCATCTTATCTTCTCCATGCAATAACTGTATGAATATACAGTATCAAATAATTTATTGTCTATCCAGCACGTTTTGCAAATCACCCATAGGGTAATATTTATTCGCATTAACATTCTTTTTATCCATATATGGTTTTTAGGGTAATAAAATGACCGGATATGCGGCGCAACGGGTGCTGCGACTATCTGGAGATTTAACATGACGGTCTCAACCGAAGTTGACCACAATGAATACACAGGTAACGGTGTTACAACTACGTTCCCTTATACCTTTAGGATTTTCCAGAAATCTGACCTGGTAGTACAGGTGGTTGACATTGATGAAAATATCGCCGTGCTGGCTCTTGATACTGATTACGTAGTCACTGGTGCGGGAGGGTACAGTGGAGGTAATGTAATTCTGTCGAAGGCGTTGGCTAACGGTTATCAGATTTCTATATCACGAGAACTCCCGGTTACGCAGGAAAGTGATCTGCGCAATCAAGGGAAGTTCTTTGCTGAGGTGCATGAGGATGCGTTTGATAAGCTAACGATGCTGATTCAGCAGGTTAGAAGTTGGTTTAGCCTGGCGCTGCGCAAGCCGTCATTTGTGGCAAATTATTATGATGCGCTGAACAATTACATCCGCAATTTGCGTGATCCTTCAAGACCTCAAGATGCAGCCACTAAAAATTATGTTGATACTCTCTCCAGCGGCAACTTAAGCAGGTCATTAAGGGTTCCTGAATCATCCATACCTTCTCTTCCTGACGTTAATGGAAGAAGAAACAAAGCATTAAGTTTTGACGCAGTTGGTAACCCATTGCTTTTAGATCCTGCTGGTAGTGGGTTATGGGGATATGTTCTGATTGATTCATTTCAGCTAGGGGCAACAATCTCAACGCGCTACCAGGCACTACGTTGGACTTTCCCTGATGGTAATGGAGAGTACTATCGCTGGGATGGTGTGCTTCCTAAAGTTGTTCCTACTGGTGCAACACCTCATACGGCTGGTGGTATTGGTCCAGGTAAATGGATTGGTATTGGTGATGCCTCATTACGAGGACAATTAAACAACACATTCACTGATGTTAATTCATTGAGAAATTCAAAAAACCTTATCCCAGATATTCCAGTATTGCTTATTAATTACTATTCCGGTGTTGAAGGAGGTGGTGGGGCGTTCTATGTTGATAACGCAGATACTACGTCAACAGATAACTCAGGAACTGTTTTCATTAACTCTTCAGGACAACGAATCAAACGTGTACTCGATGGAATATGTCGCTGGTCAGACTTTGGCATCTTACCAGGTATGCCTGTTGCACCTACCAAATTGCAATGTGAAGCCGTTTGGTCGTGGGGATTTGCAAATGGGTGTACTCGTTATGAAACATTCCAGAAAGGCGAAATGACGTTCACTTTCCCTCTGTTGTTTCAGGTTCCTGCTGACTGGACAGGCGGGGCGGTTAGCTTCATTGCAGAAGGGCTTCATAAGTTTGCTTATGATTTCACCAATGGTGCCACTGATGACGTGGTTGAGATCCTCCTGAAACTTGAAGACCTGTCAGGTAATACCCCCATCCATACTGTTTATAATTTCGATAACGTTGGGATGGGTCGGTTCCCTGGAAAAAACTTTCGATATACAGCACTACGACATACATCAGCTAAAAACTCCGTCATTAAGGTTAACGGGAAAAACAACTACGGATATGCTCTGTTCATAGGCGGTAGTGATAACAGCATCGTGTACAATTCAACGTTCTATAACTGCGATGGTCAGCTGCTTGTAAATTCTCCGGCAGGAAGTTACGACAATTTCGGCGATGCAATTTATGTTGCCGCTAAAAATGTGTCCATCCAAAGCCCTGTAATTGAAACAACACAGGGTGGTAGGGCTGGGATCGTATTCGAGGGGACAAGTGTTGATCGTGTTGGAGGTGAGGTAACAAACTGCTTCATTAAGGGATATGACCGTGGTATCCATATTGAGACAGTCGGTTTTAGGATGGATGCAGTTAATATTATTGGAGGCAGGATACAAGATTGCAATACCAGCGTGTTAGCTTTTAATGGTGTTACTGCCGATATGAATAGCGACATGTCTGTTATCATTAAGGGGTTAACGTCAAGGCTTGATAGTACAATTTCAGGCCATGCTAATCCGTCTGGTTTTAGTTTGGGCCACCTTATGGTATCTGGGGTTAACACACAAGTAACAACGGAAGGGTGCTCTTGGCAGGCTCACCAGAACAACATCACCGTGGTAGGTAATGGGAAATGGGTGAGTAATGGCGACCGCATGTTTGTAAACTCTGGAGGAATAAGGCTCCCATACACCAGAGGTTCAGAAATAAGAAACATGTACGCACCTCAATGTCGTAGCCCAATAATCGCAAATGGGGACTTGGTGTTCAAAAACTCTTATTGGGGAGGAGACATTAACATAACGGGCGGCAATAAGACAATTATTGATAATGTGGAGATGTCTAGACAAGGAGGATATGCAAACTGCGGTCGTATCAGTCTGGTTGGCTCCAATAGTGCGATATTGCGTAATATTATATTCCAGTATCCAGACTCATGGGCAATAGATAATACTCAAACTCGGCAGGTCCCCGTGTGCCCCATCATAGAAAACATCCACGTAAATAGTGTAGAAACAGGAACTGCAACATTACAAAGAAACGCAGAAAGTGGGGCTAATAATCGGTACAGAAGGTCTATTCCTTCATATATTTCAAATGGCACAACATGGACAATAATAAGCTAAATAAAATAGCCCACTCCGTGGGCTTTATTTAAATAACTTACAAGATATATATTTATCTATTATGCATGTGTTTCTTCTGAAACGAAATTTTAGTTGATAGAATAACAACAAATTAACTAACAATAAAGAAAGTCAACACCAAAGTATCAATTACTAAACAGAAAACAATAGAAATCTGTAACTCATAAATATAATTCAGCATAGATTTTTTATGATAGAAAAAACATGGCTGAATCTTTCCCGTGCATGTGATTTGTATGTTTTAATGTTAACCTTACCTTAAAGGTAAAATTAATACTGATCTTGATAGCATAATAAACCATATGTGATTTATTGTGTATGATATATTCACCAATTAATGGAGGATGTATGCACAGTAAATGGTGGTTAATATGTCGGTTGGATTAACCAGCGAATCGTTAAATCAATGGCTTAGCATGGGGTCGTTAGCAGCGGTATTTGCTGGCGTTCCTCCTGAAGTGGCTCTTGGTTCGCTTGCTGGTGCAGTAATTTTTGTTACCTCTGCTGTAGAGTATCCAATTCGTCGGCGTGTACTACTGTCGATGCTTAGCTTTCTCTGCGGACTTCTCTTCTACAAACCAGCGGCATCAATCCTTATTGGCATTGCTAGCCTGATCCCTACCATCACTCAGGAGTCTTTCGAGAAAGGGATCGTCTTCTCTGCTGGCGCATTTGTGTCGGCAATTGTCGCCGTGCGAATTGGTATATGGCTTTATCACCGTTCCGATAATCCACGCGAGTTAATTCCGGGGAGAAAAGACGATGGTAATTCATGAGCTTTTTTTTCTTATCACCAATGCAGTTATTTGTACTTGCATAGCAATTCGCGTTGTCACATTTCGGCGTAATGGATCTCAACATAGAAGATGGGGTGGATGGCTTGCTTATTTCCTGATTGTTGCTTCAGCCAGTATTCCTGTACGTGTCATCTATGCAATCTGGTTACGTACGCCAATGGCTGTGGATTTATCTGAGGTCATTATCAATGCAGTCATGCTTGCCGCACTTATTAAAACGCGCGGTAACGTCGTTCAAATTTTCAAAATACCGAGGTCTAAACATGGAGATTAAACAATTCCAGCGAGCTGCTGGTATCAGCGAGGCGTTGGTCGCTCGCTGGTTCTCGCATATAACTTCTGCGATGAAAGAGTTTGGTATCAGCAAAGCAGAAGATCAGGCAATGTTTATTGCTCAAGTCGGGCATGAGTCTGGGGGATTCACCAGGTTGCAGGAGAATTTCAACTACAGTGTCAGCGGACTGGCTAACTTCGTTCGGGCTGGGCGTCTCACTCAGGGACAGGCTAATGCACTGGGTCGCCGTGCAGGCGAACCACCATTGCCACTAGAGCGCCAGCGCGCGATTGCAAATCTGGTGTACAGCAAACGCATGGGGAACAATGCCCCTGGTGATGGCTGGAATTACCGAGGACGCGGACTTATCCAGATTACCGGTTTGAATAACTATCGTGACTGCGGAAACGGCCTGAAAGTGGACCTGCTGGAGAGTCCTGAACTGCTGGCGCAGGACGAATACGCGGCTCGTAGCGCGGCGTGGTTCTTCTCCAGTAAAGGCTGCATGAAGTATACCGGAGATATTGTACGTGTAACTCTGATTATCAATGGTGGCAGGAACGGCATCGACGACAGACGCGCGCGGTACATCACTGCCAGTAAGGTGCTGGCGGTATGATCTGGGCATTCGCAAAAGCATACAGTAAACAGTTGGTTATCATGGCGATGCTTGCTGTTCTGGTCATATCAGGAGTTGTAGCCTGGAATGCATACGGCAGTCGTCAGTACGAAGCCGGGTATGCGCAGGCGAAGGAAGATCGCAAAGCCGAAGATGAGATAGTTCATCAGCACTACGAACAGGAGAAAGCTACCAATGAACGTGAAGCTCAGCAAAGGATCGACCAGGCGCGCAATGATGCTCTTGATGCTGCCGCTCGCGCTGGCCGGTTGCAGCAACAGCTCGTTGCCATCCGTGAGCAGCTCAGGCAGTATAACGCCATTGTCGGCGCTGGGGCGTCAGCCGCAGACACCGGAGTTTTGCTTGCCGACGTGCTCAGCAAATCTCTCGAGAGAAACAGACAACTGGCAGAGTATGCTGACCGGGCAGCCGAAGCCGGAAGAGTCTGCGAAAAACAGTACGACACCCTGACCAGATAGCATGGCATTTTTCATGGTACTGATTTCCGGTGACGGTATATAAAACGGTACGGTGAAAATCAGGTTGAGGAAAGTTGTTATCAGTCAATTGGTTATGGTTTCCGTAAATAATTGAGTGGGAATGATTAACAGCTAACTCATAGCAACTCATTCCTATTCATATACTAATTTAACCCTCTGTTTTTACAGAGGGTTTTTGTTTTTACGTATTCATTTCTATTCACTCTATACCATATTTTTCGGCGGTACAGGTGACGGTATTACCTTAAAGGTATACTCTCATACCGTCATGAAAATGGTTTCTATACGGGTGAATTGTGCTTACCGATACAAAATTAAAAAATCTCAAGCCGCAGGACAAACTGTACAAGGTCTCCGATCGTGACGGACTGTATGTAGCTGTGCTTACGTCAGGCACGGTCTCGTTTCGCTATGACTACCGTATCAACGGTCGCCGTGAAACACTGGTAATCGGGCAGTATGGGCGTGACGGTATCAGCCTGGCAGAAGCGCGAGAAGAACTGATTGCTGCAAAGAAGCTGCTTAAAGCAGGCCAGTCGCCGGCTGCGGCTAAACGTGACGGTATCAAAAAGATTCGTGGTGCCGAGACGTTTGCGGTACATACCGACAGTTATATGAAACACGTCATCCTGGCTGAAAGTACCCGCGCAATGAAGCAGGCAGTGATCGACCGTGACATACTTCCGGTTCTTGGCAACAAAATGATGGCTGAAATTACCACATCGATGGTTCGTGATTTGTGTGACCGGATTGTCGAACGCGGTGGCCGGGCAACAGCAGTGCAGGCCAGGGAGATCATCAGCAGCGTATACCGTCACGCCAATGACCGTGGTCATGGTTTGTTTAATCCTGCGGCTGACATTAAGCCTTCGTCTATCGCCATATTTAAACCACGAGAGCGAACACTGACACCAGAAGAAATTGGCCTGTTTTTCCGCACGCTGGATGCCATTGGTGCTATGGGCACTATGAAAATGGCTTTAAAACTGGTGCTTATCACTATGGTTCGTAAGGGCGAATTCACCAATGCAACGTGGGATGAAATAGATTTTAAAAAATGGACATGGACAATTCCTTCAGACCGCATGAAGGGAAGCCGGGCGCATGTTATTTACCTGCCTAAACAGGCTCAGGATATATTGGTCGGGTTGCAGATGTGCGCTGGTGGAAGTGAATATCTGGTTCCTGGTCGTTACAATTTCCGGAAGCCATTATCTAATGCCGCGCTGAACTCTCTGATCGACAGAACGGTGAAAATAATAAATGAAGATGGTGAGCATATTCAGGATTTCACCGTACACGATATGCGCCGTACAGCCAGTACGTTGTTGCATGAGGCTGGTTATCCTTCAGACTGGATTGAAAAGGCTCTGGCACATGAGCAAAAAGGTGTGCGCGCCGTATATAACAAAGCGGAATACGCCAGACAGCGCGCCTACATGTTGCAGCAGTGGGCCGATATGATTGATTCCTGGATTAACGGGGAGCATACGGATCTGATTCCGTTCTCCCCGTCGAAGTTTGAGAAGTGGATGGCGGGGGAATAACGTTTAATTATCCTGCTGATTTTCTTCCATCTCGGCTTCTGCTGCCAGTGATTCAATTTTATCTGTGAATATTGCTGACAGTGTTGCAAATTCAGCATCAGTGACAGCGGGAATTGGAACAAACCTGATCCCGCTGTGTGCAAGCATGTTTGCAGTTTCAAGGCATTTCCTTAAATCTGCTGGTGATGCCCTGTTCATGCTGCACGCTCCCGCCCCTGGTTGTCTGTTGGTGACAGCGGAGCATTGCTGAATGCATTTGTTAATCTGGCAATATCCAACGCGTATCCAGGGTGTAGTTGCACTGCCGGGTCTTCGCACTGATTACCCCAAACATCGAAACCATGAGACGACTGGCGGGCGAAAAGTTCAATGCGAGAAACATCGCCTAACAATTGCACAAGTTTTTCACGAACGATATCTGGTTTTCTTGAATGCTCAAGCCGCGGTGCGGTAAATGACTGAACGATCCCTGCATTAATGCGCGTAGGTAGTTTTCCCTTTACTGCAAACAGGCAATCTTCACTATTGGCGCGAGTCATGTGACCCATACCCATAACCAGTTTATCTGGTTGTCGACTACCACATTTTATCCACGTGAATCCCTTCATGGTCATCAGACGGAATCCCCAGGCCTCAACAACTTTTAGTGCTTCGAGTGGTTGTGTTGGCACCCACCACATGGCCAACAGACAGTTTTCATCGGCCAAATCCCACACAGGAAGGCGGCAGATATCCAGCACACTCATAACCGGATATTTAAAACCGGCACCGCGATTACCATCTGCGGCTTTGTCCCGGTATACCCATGGTGGATCTGCATAGATTAGTGTGTATTTCTTAGTCATAAACCACCCCACAACATCCTATGCCGCTATAGTCGCCACGGCGAAGGCCGTTACCTTTTGTGATACATTGGTCCCTGCGAACCGCGATCCTTGCACGCTCAACATCACCAGAAGCAACATCCATACACTGAAGCCAAAGGTGAGCGGCAATGCGGAACTGCCCTTTTTTCTCTCTTTCAATCGCGCGTTTTTCGATCTCTATCGCCGCAGGAGTAACGGCGACAATCTTTGACGGACTGCGCATTGAAACCTTGTTCATGTGATATTTTTCAAGTCGGCTTAACTTTCTCACTTAATCCAACCCTCTCTGAAAATTAATGCCAGCAGACAAAGCCATGCTGAAACAGAGGCCAGGAATAAGTACCATCCTGACCATTTGCTCCAGTGCCTTAGCAGCACACTCATGCCGCGTTGCTCACGGGACGATATACACGTTGCTGAACAGGAGGTTTTTTACCCTGGAACTCTGCCGGGCTTGCTGCCTGACGTTCATCAAGCCAACGCTCAACTTCATCACGGTTCCATGCGCAGCGTTTATCGGTGATATACCAGCGTTTAGGAAATTCCCCTGCGCGCTCCATACGGTCGATAGTGCTCCATGACAGTGGAACCACCGCCAGGAGTTCCTTCTTACCTAATGCACCTTTCATAAATACCTCTCTTGGTTGCAGTGCGGCGCGCGTGGCGCCGCGGTGGTGGTTACATAGATGTTTCGTTTAATTCTTCCCGACGAACTCTGTAAACGTCGGTGGCTTTTGCCAGCAGTTCGTCATCATCTGAAAGTTTTTGTGCAATGTATTTGTAAGCCTTATCCAGTTCGGAGACAGTGCTGTAATTCATCGCTGCGCTGGTAAAGGCCATCAGCATTTCTTCTGGATCACGGCTGTCCGATTTACGCGTTTGCTCATCAGGCTTTTTCGCTGGTTTAGCGTTGATCAGACTGTTCATTCCCGCAGCAGTGGTCGTTTGCGGAGTAATGTCTCGCTCAACGCGCGGTGCCGTTTCCTGTAATTCGTCTGGGGTGTAGACGCCCATGATTACGTCAGGACAGTGCAGGCGAGACCAGCGTTTTGTCGCAAGGTATGCGAGTTGTTGTTTCGGATCACTGGCCCAAAGTGTGGAGTTTCTTACCTGTGCTTGAGACAGCATTAACTCAAGCACTCGAGGTTGATCCTCGCCCTTCATGGTTGCCCATACGCGAACACCGCAGCCTTCTTCGTCTTTTAGAGTCCAGCCTGGTGCGATATATGGATTGCCGTTTTTGGATGTTTTCTCAAAAAACTTACCGATCACGCGTTCCCACGGCCCGAACCACTCGTAGTTGATGCGATCTTTTGTTGGCGACATCGTTGAGATAACTGCGTTTACTAATTGGGCTTCATAACCTAGCGTGCCGTTCACAACATGGGTTTTCTGAGCCACGGCAAACGGGTTCATTCCCCACTGCGCAGCCTGCATTGCCACGGCCATGCAATCAGCTGGTTTCCCGGCGAGGTGCGCCGGTACCGTTACGCGGCTTTGCGCCATTACCTCGGCGAATTTCATCAGTTGGTTCAAGCCGTCTGGGCTGAAAATAGTTGCAGCAGTTCCAGCGATTGCTGTGTCTACTGGTGCGTTGATGTTTGCGATGTCGTTGCTCATATGTACATATCCTGTTTGCGTGCCCACTCAGGGCGTTTAATGATTTCCACACCGCCCCATTCATCATTGATGCGGCATTCGTGATAGGTATTCAGATCCCGGCGGAACAGAGCGTGCCCGGCATCGACATCCTGCGCATCCAGCTCGAACACGCGTACCGGATACCGACCACAATCAATGCTTTCGCTCACGGCAAGAAAGAAAAAACCATGCGGCTGACCAGTAACCCTCATTGCGCCTTCGCGGTACATTGCGTCCTGCACGTGGTAGCGGAATTCCTCGATGTGGCGTGCAAAACGGTCCATATCTGCAACCTTTTTCACGTCGACGATCACGTTGTGCTCGTTCAGCCATTTGTCTGGACGAATTCGGCACAACTCACCCGTCTCTTCATCGTTCCAGTACATTGATGCTTCGCAGTAACCAGGTGCTTCCAACATCCAGCGTGCCGCCGGGTGAGCCATTGCGCTATCACGCATCAGCTCCAGTTTCCGCCACTGCTCGGCATCAAGTACCGTAATCCCCATATCCGCCACATCACGAAGAAATGCCTCTTCGTCAGCTTTACCTTGTTTTGTCCGACGATCGAATTTCGGTGAAACGATGAAGCGTTTGTCAAACTCTCCAGGTTCCAGAAGCAGACAGTGCAGAGCAGTACCAATGTCCAGTGCAGACTTCTTCTCTTCGTCTTCCGGAGCAGCCTTCACCCATTTCAGAAGGGCAGGGTTCTTAGCCACCATATCTAGCTGCGACTTACTCACGCCGTCACCGGCGTGGTAGTCCTCGTTGCTGATATCGAAATAAATTCCCGGATTCATGCCGCGTCCCTCTGCCCATCAATCTGATCAGCCAGATCCCAGCGGGCGATAATTGCCATTGCCTCGCGCCGGTAGGCATCCATTAGTTCTTCGAACTCAGGGCTGTCTTTAGCGGCCTCCAGTACTTCCTGGCGAACGCCTTTAACTGTTACAACGTCGAAAGTTGATGCCAGTTGATGAAGCCGGATACTCTCAATCAGTTCAACTTGTCGGTCATATAGCTGTTCTGACAGGCGGTAGTCCTTGTCGAATGCCAGCATGATTTTTTGAAGATTTTTCTGCTGATTAACGTTCATTATCAGCCCTCCCATATCTCGTTATCGTTGGCCACATCGCGAGCTTCTTTGCTGACGAAAGCCCACTTAATGCCTTCCTGTAAGGTGCGGAACTTCCAGCTCATGAATCCGCATGCAGTAACGCAGTACCAACCGTTGATGATTTTCCACTGCATAACTTGTTACCTCGATCTGTTACCGTTGAGGTAATAATTATGCGTATCTGGTTTGATGTCAATAGATATGAGTTAAAAAAATTACCCTTCAGGTAATCGAATAGGCAATAAAAAAGCCGCCAGAAGGCGGCTTACTTACTGAGAAATATGATTTTATTGTTTGTTTTTTTCGTTCTGGTTGATGACAAATTCAATGTAACTTTCGATCTTTGCTTTCTCGGTTTCGGGTAACAATGCGTAGCGCGAGCGATCATAGTTGATGGTCGCAGGGTCGTGCGGGTGAATCAGTAATTCATAGCCGTGACGCCCGAATGCGGATGCAACATTCTCCAGGGTGGAAATGGAAACGCTGACCTCATTGTTTAACAGGCGGCTGATTGTCACCTGGGCGACGCCGGATGCGCGGTGTAGTTTTCCCTGCGTTGAAAGGTCGCGGCTTTCGCTCATCCAGCGTTCCAGGTTGTGAGCCGCCAGCTGACCAATGTCGCTAGGGCCGACAGGCTGAAAACCTTCCTGAGAAAGCGAGCGATCGATATCAAGCCAGTTACGGGGTTTATTGGCGGCAGCTTCAATTTTTCGCGCAACCTGGTCGCCGATAACCTTCTTGCCAAGAGCCCAGCGGTTTACCAGATTTGCCTGAGTTCCAAGTTTTTCTGCCATCCGCGTCTGAACACCATTGAATTCACGGTCGATCAAGTCGTTGAGATTTTGCCTGCGGACGTCCTGGATACTTTTCATTTTCTGGAAAATCGCCTCATATATGAATCAGTAGATGATTCAATTTAAAGCAATATTACCCAACAGGTAAATGCACCCCATAGGTAACTATCCTTGATTTTTGTTACCTTATGGGTGAATATTTATTATCTGAAATAAATATCAGGCAATAGCTATGAGCGATAACGGACATTTCGATTTCAAAAAGCACTGGCTTGCACTTACTCCGGATGAGCGTGAAGCCTTCGCACAGGAAGCCGGAACGACGAGTCACTATATCCAGACTCACTTAACAGGTAAGCGCAAAATGCCAGGTAAGGTATTGATGAATGGGCTTTTTAAAGCCTGTAAAACAAGACAATGGCTGCGCTCAAAAGCAGAACTGGCATACTTCTTCTACTCATGATATCCAGCCACAACCCTCTGTAGACCGCCACCCGGCGGTCTTTTCATATCTATTCGTACCTCAAAGGTAATAAAAAACCAAATATGGTTGATCTTTTTTTTGTGTCAGCACAAAATAACCGTAATCCCAATACTAATAACAGGGCTTACCATGGAAATCATTACACGTATTGATGCCGCAAAGCGCGGACTTAAACGCTACTACACCGGAAAACCATGTAAGCACGGACATGACAGTGAACGCTGGGTTTACAACGGACACTGTGTTGAGTGCACCATGGAATCAAACCGTCGCATCAGGGCAGAGATTAAGCAGATCATGATTAATTCCTCCCCACAACATTCAAGCTGATAGCGGAGATTAATCATGAGCAGACATGCAACAGATTGGGCCTGGGAGACAGATCCAGGCAGCTCATCATTAAAGCTCATACTGCTCTCGATGGCTGACAGAGCCGATGAATATAACCTCTGCTACCCCAGCATAGAACGCCTCGTTAAAGACACCTGCCTGAATAAAAAAACCGTACAGGCCGGGCTTATATCGCTCATGAAAATGGGGCTTATTTCAGATACCGGAGAGAGAAAGGGTGCGACGAAAAGAGTGCGGGTTTTCTCTCTTAATATAACCAAAAACGGGAACATTAAAGGCAACCGGGAAGGGGGTAATGAACCCGAAAACGGTAATGTTCCCGAAAACGGGAATATACCCAAAAACGGGATGTTGAATGATCCCAAAAACGGGATGTTGAATGATCCCAAAAACGGGATCCAGAACCAGTCATATAACCAGTCATTTAACCAAGAGAGGGAGAGCAGGACAAAAACCGGGGATTCTGTGCCTCATGACCCCGGCGCAAACAACGCCGTGATGAATAACTTTGTTCCTCCTGGTGGGCCAGGGCAATTAGGCAAATTTGTCATGCATGAACAATGGCAACCATCAGATGACTTTCTTCGGAAAAGCTCATTGCAGGGGATCTACCTGGACAGTCTGCCAACGGCACAGGAACTTGCAGAGTTCAGAATTTACTGGATGGCTGAGGGTAAGGCATACCATCAGGCACAGTGGGAGCAGAAGCTGGCAAGGCGGCTGCAGATTAGCAGACAGAAGCAATCAACATTACCTGATAACAACGTTCCGCACTGGAACAGCCCTGAAGCATGGGAGGATTTCTTGTGAACAACGTTTTTACCGCGATACAAAACCGTGACGGAGAAGCCCTTTCTCGCATGTCAGGTTATGAGCATCAGTACACCAACAATGACAACGTGGTGAACATGTCAGCAGAGAGGCTTGTTGATGCCCTTTTCAAACAGCTGAAACAACTGTTTCCGGCGGCAGTGGTAACCAACCTGAAGACGCCAGAGCAGGAAGTTGCTGCAAAACAGCAGTGGATTGCTGCGTTTGCCGAAGGGGGGATCCGAACCCGTGAACAGGTTTCTGCTGGTATGCGCCACGCCCGCGCCAGTGAATCTCCGTTCTGGCCGTCGCCTGGGCAATTTATCAAGTGGTGCAAAGACAGCAAGATGGTTCTTGGTGTCACCATTGACGATGTGATGGCGGAGTTTCACCGGTACAGCAAGGAAAAAAGTTTATATCCTGGTGGTCCCGAAAGATTCCCGTGGCGACATCCGGTTATGTACTGGGTTGTATGTGACACCCGCCGTGCAATGTATCAGCGCCAGCTTAGCGAGATTGAGGTTGAGAAACACGCGCGCAGGCTGCTCGATGATTGGGCGAAAAAGGTGGCTTCCGGACAGCAGATACCCGATCCGGTGATCAGCATACAGGCAAAGCCAGAACCCATGAGTACGCCTCCGGACACAGGGAGAGACGTTTACCACCCGCCAGGGCGAAGTTTCGGGTGCATGCCTAACGCCGCCACCCTGGGGGGAATAACACCGGCGCAGTGGCTGATGGAGGAATACAGGCGGGGAAAGGCGGCAGGATTTATCAAGTAATACCAGCGCGATAGCGCATTTTTTTACGCCTACATGATTACCTTGCGGGTAATAAAACATTCTAATTTCTATTGATTTCATGTCTTATGTGGTTTTTAATTACCTCAGAGGTAAATCATGAGAAAACAGATACAGGCTCTTGGTCGACTCAAAACAGGCCAGATGAACAAAACAGAATCTGCGTATTGCCAGCACCTTGAGCTGCGTAAACGTGCAGGAGAAATCGTCTGGTATCGATTTGAGGGTATCAAGCTTCGGTTAGCTGACAACACGTTCTATACGCCCGATTTTGCTGTGATGCTCGCCACCGGCGAGATGGAACTGCACGAAGTGAAAGGTTTCTGGACCGACGACGCCAGGGTGAAAACCAAAGTCGCCGCAGATCAGTATCCGTTCCGAATCATCGGGGTAACGGTTAAACCAAAGAAAGCAGGTGGTGGCTGGAACATCGAAGAGTTCTGAATCGACGATCTTTTTAGTTATCAATGTAATCAATAAGTTATGTGGATAAGCGAGGGTAAAGATGGACGGTAATATCAAAGGGTTAGTTTCCGCCGGGCATGAGATGGCTTCGGAACTGAAAGCTGAATGTGGTGCCGTTGATATGCGCAGTGTGGCAAAGCTGATCAGCGATTTGGCAACGCAACTGGAAGTGCAACTGGTGCGTGCTAATGCGCTGGCAGCGGAGAATGCGAGACTGAAAAAGTTCTGTGAAGACGCAGCGTTTGATGCTGATTATGAGTCAGAACTTCTTGGAGAACGCGGTGGATTTGTTGATGGGCTTAGTTTGGTAAAAACCCCAGCCACCGATGCTTTCCTGGCTGAAGTGAAGACTGAAGCACGCAAGGAGGGCGCTTACTTTGTGGCGAACAGAATGCTGGCTGCCTGGGAAGCTGGTTTTATTGATGATACTGCGAAGAACGCCGCGGATATTGCCCGGATGATCCTTACCTCTACTGAGTTTATGGCTAATGCGCCGGAAGGCGATTTTGACCGCTCATTCTCTGATGGCGTTCTCGAAGATATCGCCGCCCAGCTTCGCAAAGGAGGAGGGCAAAAATGACAATCACAAAACAACGAGTAGAAGAAATCATATCGCGCATTGAAATGTATGGGCATGGTGCAGGGTATACCGCCGAAGAGGTTTATGACCTTGCTGTACTGGCGCTGAATTTATCAAATATCGCAAAACTCAAGCGATACGAGCTTGATATGGATGGTTGTGACTCGTTCGGTCAGGATTGTGGCGCTGACATGACTGAAGATTCTGATGGCGATTATGTCCTGTTTGATGACGTGGTTAAGTTGTTTGAGTTTGATACAACCACTCAGAAGTTAGAAAGCCCAGCAAAGGAGGCAACCAGTGAGCAAGATTGACTATCAGGCACTGCGTGAAAAGGCAGAGAAAGCAACGTGTGGTGTGTGGTCGCTCGAATATGGAGAGGAGAGATTTGATGCTGGTGATGCACTAATTCATCGTGAAGTTGTTGGATATCTTCCCATTTGCAGAATTGAAGGAGCGCATCCAGAAAGCGGTTTCGATGAAGATTTCCAAATGGAACAGCAGGCCAATGCTGAATTCATCGCCGCAGCCAATCCGGCTACCGTCTTGGCGCTACTGGATGAACTGGAAAGAAACCAGCAATACATCAAACGCCGCGACCAGGAGAACGAGGATATTGCGCT
>ERZ1026892.126-NODE-126-length-37095-cov-13.016847_pt1 | contig 37095 bp, 31 predicted proteins | sample MGYA00380176_ERZ1026892 | MGnify/ENA primary metagenome ERZ1026892 (study PRJEB33269, sample SAMEA4719812) | human gut metagenome | biome: human-associated habitat; feature: organic feature; material: feces | place: Cameroon | collected 2013-10 ... | reverse complement strand
ACCTGCGCCCAATTGTTGGGCACGCAATATTTTTAAAAAGTCCGCTTCTGGCACAGGGCTGCTGTTGCAGCCCTGATAACCTTAGACTTCAATCGATTCAGAAATCTCTAACGCATCATCGACTTCAATGCCCAGATAACGGACTGTGCTTTCCAGTTTCTTATGACCCAACAGAAGTTGGATCACCCGGAGATTCTTGGTTTTCTTGTAGATCAGGTAAGGTTTTGTTCTTCTCATGGAATGTGTGCTGTAAAGCGTCTCTTCGAGACCAAGCTTTTCTACCCACCCATGAAAGATTCGGTTGTATTGCCGGGTTGAAATATGCTGGTTAGTTCCGATCCGAGACCGAAACAAGAAGTCTTTACTGTGCAAATTGCCAAGCTTTATCAATGCAGCAACAGCTTCTCTTGTCCCTTTGGTTATCTCAAATTGCACAGGGCTACCGGTTTTCTGTTGCAATACCGTTGCTCTGCTCGAAACAGAGCTACCATATGCAACATCAGATACTTTGAGTTTGACCAGATCACAGCCTCGAAGCTTACTGTCCAGTGCCATATTGAACAGAGCTAAATCGCGCGTTTTACCTTCCAGTTCAAGTCGGATTCGGATACCCCAGATATGAGATATCTGAAGTGGCCTTTTTTGGCCTATGATACGGTCTTTGTTCCACGGTGACGTGTTCATACTCAAATCTCCTGCAATGTGGGAGATTTGAGTATGGTTGTCCCTTATGAGCGAACAGCGGAAGTTCGCATTTGTCATAACAGCCGGGATCCATGACTAAAATTGGCATCTGATAATCAACCGGAAGCAGGTCAGAGCACGCCGCGCATACCTGAAAATGAAAGGCAAAATTGACCTAGTGTCATCAGCCGTACCTGGACTTCCGGGGAGCCGGCCCAACGTGACATCCTTTGGCCGTTAATCATTGTCAGCCCTGTCTACTGCTAAAACCGACAGGGCAATCCTGCAAAGCAATACGAGGGCAGCGATCAGGCATCCAGACTCTCCCGTAAGGACTGAATAAACAGCTCCATTGCTGGCGTAATGACCTTACCTGAGTGATGAGCACACACTGCAGAAAGGGTTTCAGGGCGTGGTGACAGAGGAAGTTCTTGCAACAGTCCGGCACGCAGCTCTTTCTCCACCGTGAATCGCGGTAAGTACGTCACGCCTGTATTAGCCATCACGCACTGCTTAATGCTTTCAATGCTGATGAGTTCAATGGTGGAGTCAATCGTTATTTTTCTTTGTCTGAGGACAGATTCAAACATCAGACGGAATACACATTGTTTTTCATTAATAATGAAACTAACGGGGATATGCTGATTTCCCCGAGTGAAATCAACCAGTGCTAATTCGGGAGAGGCAACGAGCACGAGAGGATGTTCGCCATAGTTTTCCATAATGAGAGAAGCATCATTGCCCACACGATAGAAAATCCCCAAATCAATTTCATTGGCCAGCAAGCTGTCACGGATTGTATAACAGTTCTGGGATTGCAGAGACAGCAACACATTCGGCGCTCTTTTCTTAAAACTCTTCAGCACCTGCGGGATCTTGTAGGAGAGCAGCGTCTCGCCCACGGCAAGGCGCAATTCACCTTCCGGTTCATCGTTTCGCTGGACAGCCTGCTTAATGCTATTTATAACGACCATCATTTCATGAATATGGGGCATCATATTCCTGGCGGCATCCGTTGGCACCATGCGGCGACCAATTTTTTCAAACAGCTGAACGCCGTATTCGGCCTCAAGTTGTCTGATCTGAAATGTAACCGTTGACTGCGTACAGCAAAGTTTACTGGCTGCTTTGGCAAACGATCCTTCTTCCAGAATGGTCCTGAGGGTTAACAAACGACGTAAGTCCAAGATTGTCTCCTGTGAAGTATTCATAATGTTGAATCATGAATGCGAAAACATTCAATATTTTTTCTTATTGGCATCCTCTAAATTAAAAAAAAAGAGGAGTTATTATGTCACTTTCAATTGCTGGCGCTTTTCTGGCTTATACTTTCATCACTGCACTTACCCCAGGTCCTAATAACATTCTGGCTCTGAGCTGCGTGCATACTCACGGGTTTCATAAAAGCCTACGTCCACTGGCTGGCATGGGGGCTGGATTTCTCATTATTATGCTCCTGTGCGCCTTATTTACCGTGGCGATAACCCGGACACTGCCTTCCGTAACCCACTGGCTGACCTGGTTAGGCGTGATTTATATTCTCTGGCTGGCACTGAAAATAGCCCGAAGCCAGCCTGCAAATAACACCCGTTCTGACGTCCCACTGAGCTTCAGAACCAGTTTTTTACTGCAGTTTGCGAATGTAAAAATCATCCTTTATGGAGTAACGGCGCTCTCTACTTTCGTCATTCCCTATACCAGCAGTCAGGTCTGGATTATTCTGATCAGCGTTCTGCTGGCTTTGATCGGTGTTTTTGGCAACCTCTGCTGGGCGGCAGCAGGACACCTTTTTCAGGCGCTTCTTCGCCAGCACGGTCGCCTGGTCAATAGGATCCTTGCAGGGGCACTGGTACTGGTCGCAGTGGATATGTTGTTGTGAAACACATACAGTTCGCTTGATCCTATTCCCGTCATTTCAGTCGGATAAACTGACAACAGTTCTGATGTCAGTTTATCCCCCAGGGCTATAGCCCTAATGTTATGCCACGGGTTTACCCGGTATAACATGCCCCAGTAATGCCTGCACGGGGGCAGTTTTAATGTCATTGTCAAACTGGCTGACGCTGTTCAGCCTGTCGATTTGTGCCTCTGTGAGATTCGCCCCTGAAAACCCCACATTACTGACGTACTGCGCCTGGGTCCGGGGGCCAATAATAGGGATACATTCCTGTGCAGCAACCCAGGCAATAGCTACCTGGTCCGGGCTTGCCCCGTTTTCAGTGGCTATAGCCAGAACCTCGTCAAGAATGGCGCTCCGCTGTTCGTTGTTTTCCGCCTGGAATACCTTTCCGCCCATCCCTTCTGCCCTGCCTTTTTCACCGGCGCGGTATTTGCCTGTGAGCATTCCACCGCCCAGCGGGGACCAGGTTATGGGTGTTATCTGCAGCGCCTGACAGGCTTTCAGCATGTCACGTTCGGGCTGACGTGAAACCAGACTGTACTGGAACTGAGAGGCGACAATCGGCACCGCGCGAGACAGCTCGGCAAGCGTTGCTGCGCGTGCCAGCCGCCAGGCCGAAAAATTGGACAAACCGGCGTAAAGAATTTTTCCGGCTCTGGACAGATCTTCAAGCCCCCGTACCAGTTCTTCTGACGGCGTAATATCGTCAGGATGATGAACCCAGTATAAATCGATACGATCGGTTTTAAGCCGCTTCAGACTCGACTCCACCGAAGACACCATCGCCCGGCGACTGTTGCCTGTAACCAGCCCGCCAGCTGCTTTAGATGCGCCGCTCGAATATTTTGTCGCAAGAAAGAAATTCTCTCTGCGTCCCTGAAGGAGGGCCCCCAGAAACTCTTCTGATTCACCGAACTGATACACATCAGCCGTATCTATAAAGTTACCGCCATCCTCTGCAAAAGCATCTAAAATCGCCCGACTTTCGTCTAACGATGCGCCGTATCCCCACCGCATGCCAAAATTTGCCGTTCCCAGGGCTACTGAAGAGACTCGAACGCCTGTATTGCCAAGGATCTGATATTTCACATTGTCACCTCTTGCTTATGTTTATGATTTACCATGTCTTTGAAGGAGACCTGGATTAGCGGGTATATACCCATATATCATCTTATTCTTTTACGCTGACAACCTGCAATTCAGATTTGGTGAAAAATGTTCTGCAGCGCCATGACGTTGTCCGCGCCAAGACGTTCTTCAATGATGTGCTGGCAGCGCTGCCAGGACGGAAACGCGTCTCTGATAAGCGCTTCACCTTCAGGGGTGATAGAGACCTGCTGCTGCCTTTTGTCCATACCATCACGGTCAACCTGCAACCACCCCTGACGCGCCAGAACGGTGACGTTTCGTCCTACCGTAGAACGATCCAGCCCGGCGATATCACCGAGCCGGGTAAGGCTTACGGGATTATTGTTTATCACCAGCCTCATCAACGAATACTGAGCAATATTGATGCCATAGGCATCCAGCTCGGCATCGTAAATCGCGGTCATCTTACGTGTGAAATCACGCAGATTTTTACAGTAGCAGGGAGAACTCATATCCAGTGCCCATATCAAGATCAGATAACAAAAGGGATTTAAGAGCGTATACCCGCATTAGATCTGAGTCCAGAATGCGACACCGGAAAATAAACATTTGATGCAGTGACTCCCTGGCTGAACCCGAAGGTTTATTGACCTGCTGGAAAGCGTTGACGCTGATCGCAATATGTGGGTATATACACGTATATTGTTATACCCGTAGTCAGCGGACAGCGCTTTGTTCAGAGAGGAAACATGGCCATTAATTCATCAACCATAGCATCGAGTTCACCGTCACGTATTCACCCGGCTGGCCTGCTTTCAATCGGGCTGGGCAGCATCCTGAGCTCACTGGACTTATTTGTCGTCAATCTTGCCTTCCCGTCGATCAGCCGAAGTTTTCCCGAACACCCCGAGGCCACACTGTCACTGATTCTGACGATCTTCTCAGTCTGTTTTGCCTCCACTCTGGTGCTGAGCGGCCGTTTTGCTGACCGGTACGGCCGACGGACTATTTTCTCGGTAGGTCTGGCCCTGTTTGGTCTGTCGAGCCTGCTCTGCGGGCTGGCGCCCACGCTCTGGATACTCATCGCCGCGCGGGCAATACAGGGGGTTGCTGCGGCCATGCTCATCCCGACAAGCCTTGGGCTACTACTGGGTGCGTATCCTCAGGAGAAGCATAAGCAGATGATCGGGTTCTGGGCAGCCACCGGCTCGGTTGCGGCCGCGGCGGGCCCTGTCCTGGGTGGCTTTCTGGTTCAGGCGGACTGGCATCTGATTTTCTTCATCAACGTGCCCATCGTGATTGGGGCTCTCATCTGTACCCGATACCTGAAAGAAAGTGCACCGCATACCGGGCCTGCCCCCGATATTGCTGGAAGCGTACTCCTGACGTCAGGAATAGCTCTCCTCACCGCCACCATAGCTCATACTTCGGAATGGGCCACCCACAAAGCCGCTATTTTCGCGGGAAGTATGGGAGCCATCGTCGTTCTGACGGTATTTGTGTACCACTGCCTGAAATCCTCCCGTCCTCTTCTCGACCTGAGTCTGTTCCATTCCCGGGCTTTCACAACGGCAACAATAGGCATGGGATGTTTTTATATGAGTTTTGCCGTTATGTTACTTGGCGGCACGATGTTTCTGACCCAGGCATGGCACCTGACCGCCGCACAGGCAGGTCTTGCTTTTGCTGCGGGACCCGGCACCGCCGTTGTCGCCTCGCTGCTTATCGGGAGGGTAAAGGCCACTCCACAGAACCTTGCTGTCGCAGGCTCCGTACTGTACTTCCTGAGTGGACTCTGGTGGTTTTTAACGCTCAGCGACCATACCGATAATGCCTGGTTACTGAACTATTTGCCCGGACTGATTATGACCGGACTCGGTGCGGGTATCGCGCAGACGGGCTTTATGGCAGGTGCGGTTTCCGGGCTTCCGGACCATATGTATTCGACAGGAACAGGGCTGATCAACACCTCACGCCAGATTGGTGCGGCGATCGGCGTTGCGCTTTTTGTTGCTCTAAGCGGTAAAGCTGCTGCACCCGAATCCTTCCATGCAGCCTGGCTGCTGATGAGCCTGTGTGGCCTTATTGCGGCGCTGTCGGCGAATTACCTGCGCCGCAAAATTTCCCCGAAAAAGTAAATGCCTCAGCAACACGGGAGCAAGTCAATGTCCGCTCCTGGCACTCAGCGGACATTCGTGTACAAGAGGCGCAACAATCTCCCGTAGAGAAGTGAAATCTACGGTCAATACATTCGACCTGACGATCGACCTTCAGGCTTATGCCCAATTCTGGCTTACATTCTTCCCATATTAATATAATTAGTATCAAATGGTTGTCTGGATTTTAGAACACCAAAACACCAGTGGATCAATTTCCTCATTAAGGCTCCTATAGCTACCATTTTTGCCTTACCATTCAGGCATAGGCGTTCATACATAGATTTCATCGCTATGTTGAATCTTAGACCGCAGAGTGCAGCAAGATACAACTTGGCTCTTATTTCAGGAGGCCCAATTTTAGACATCCGTGAACGCCCTCTGACGGAAGTACCAGAGCGTTTCTCAACAGGAGCAACCCCTAGGAAAGCCGCAACTTGCTCTGCAGTTCTGAAGTCATGTGAGCGTAAAATAACAAGCATATTGAGTCCTAATTGTGGCCCAACTGATTTAATAGAAGTCAGAAGCTCATAGTCCTCTTTAAGAACGATATGTTTTTCAATATGCTGCTTCAGCATCAGCTCAATTTTTGCCAGTTCATCATTCAGCCGCGTCAGCATACTTTCTGCAGATATGATAATGGCTTCCGGTGTGTGGGTAGCTCGATATTTCTCCAGTCGATTTTTCTCTCGTGTAGCATCGCTGACCAGAAGGTCCCTGCGTTTGAGGAGGGCGCTGAGATGGCGAATCTCCTCTGATGGAGGAGTCCATGCTTCAGGTTGTTTTAAAGCGCCATAACAAGCCAGCACCCAGGCATCAACCTTGTCAGTTTTAGTCAGGATATCCATACCACGGGCAAATTCACGGGTACGGTGAGGGTTGGCCAGAGAAACTTTCACTCCTGCCAAATGCAGTCCCGTGGCCAGTAACTCATGGTACACACCTGTCGCCTCCATAATGATGTGAGCATCACTTAGCGAGCAATTATGATGCTCAAGCCATTCAGTGATGATGTGTACTGCTTTGAAGTCGTTTTTGACCTTTTTTGTCTTTAATCGTCCACGGACACCTTCTCGCATCAGGCAGACATCCAGTGTTTTTTTACTTACATCAATACCGAGTTGGTACATTTCTTCTCTCCTTTCACATAACCATCACGCCGTTCGCCTTGTTCATTCAGAGTCGAGCTCCTGGTAACCGTTCAAGATTATTGCTGGCGTGAAAGGTGAAGCGAAGGGCCATAAGCTGCTAAGCAAGGTTTACCTTCGGAAGGGGGACTGGCTCACTTCGCTTCATATGGCGGTAGCTAACCACCATGTACCTATTACATACAAGGAGGGGAAGAGGACTCTACCCCTTAATACCAGATGACCTCTTTTTTACAGGCTGAAACATTATTCATTTATCAAAATCCCTTATTTTACAATGCATTATAAAATACAAGTGCATACCACCTTGGTGGTATGTTGCTTTTTGGCCGCAATTGTTAAGCCTGTCCGCCTTGATCGTTATCAATTCCCTCCATCTTTCAGCGCGTTAACTTCGCTGCAAATTCAGCAATGTCGATTTATCAGAGAGCCGTCAGGCTCCAAACAGGAGAGACCCGATGAGTAAATTCCTGGACCGGTTTCGCTACTTTAAACAAAAGGGTGAAACATTTGCCGATGGGCACGGACAGATTCTAAATACCAACCGGGATTGGGAAGATGGATACCGAAGCCGCTGGCAGCATGACAAAGTCGTTCGTTCTACGCACGGCGTAAACTGCACCGGTTCCTGCAGCTGGAAAATCTACGTAAAAAACGGTCTGGTCACCTGGGAAACCCAGCAGACTGACTATCCGCGTACCCGTCCGGATCTGCCAAATCACGAACCTCGCGGCTGTCCACGTGGGGCGAGCTATTCCTGGTACCTCTATAGCGCCAACCGTCTGAAATACCCGCTGATGCGCAAACGCCTGATGAAAATGTGGCGTGAAGCGAAAACGCTGCACAGCGATCCGGTTGATGCCTGGGCATCCATTATTGAAGATGCCGACAAAGCGAAAAGCTTCAAACAAGCGCGCGGTCGCGGCGGCTTCGTCCGCTCCTCCTGGCAGGAAGTGAACGAGCTGATTGCCGCATCTAACGTTTACACCGTGAAAACCTACGGCCCGGACCGTGTAGCTGGCTTCTCGCCGATCCCGGCAATGTCGATGGTCTCCTACGCTTCCGGCGCCCGCTATCTCTCCCTGATTGGCGGCACCTGCCTGAGCTTCTACGACTGGTACTGTGACCTGCCGCCTGCCTCTCCGCAGACCTGGGGCGAGCAGACTGACGTACCGGAATCCGCCGACTGGTACAACTCCAGCTACATTCTCGCCTGGGGTTCCAACGTTCCGCAAACGCGTACTCCGGACGCGCACTTCTTCACTGAAGTTCGCTATAAAGGCACCAAAACCGTCGCTATTACCCCGGACTACGCTGAAATCGCCAAGCTGTGCGACCTGTGGTTAGCACCGAAGCAGGGTACCGATGCGGCGATGGCGCTGGCGATGGGCCACGTGATGCTGCGTGAATTCCATCTCGACAAGCCGAGCCAGTACTTCACCGATTACGTTCGCCGCTACACCGACATGCCAATGCTGGTGATGCTGGAAGAGCGTGATGGCTTCTACGCCGCGGGCCGCATGCTGCGTGCAGCGGATCTGGTGGACGGCCTGGGTCAGGAAGAGCATCCGGAATGGAAAACCGTCGCCTTTGATGAAAAAGGTGAAATGATTGCGCCAAACGGCTCTATCGGTTACCGCTGGGGCGATAAAGGTAAGTGGAACCTCGAACAGCGCGACGGCAAAACCGGCGAAGAGGTTGAACTACGCCTCAGCCTGCTGGGCAGCCATGATGATGTGGCGCAGGTTGGCTTCCCGTACTTTGGCGGCGACGGCACCGAACACTTCGCCAGCGTTGAACTGGAAAACATTCTGCTGCACAAACTGCCGGTGAAACGCCTGCAGCTGGCAGACGGCAGTACCGCGCTGGTGACCACTGTTTATGACCTGACCATGGCGAACTACGGCCTGGAACGCGGTCTGAACGATGAAAACTGCGCAACCAGCTACGAAGATATTAAAGCGTACACCCCCGCTTGGGCGGAGAAAATCACCGGCGTTTCCAGCGCGCAGATCGTCCGTATCGCGCGTGAGTTCGCCGATAACGCCGATAAAACGCACGGTCGTTCGATGATCATCGTCGGTGCCGGTCTGAACCACTGGTATCACCTCGATATGAACTATCGCGGCCTGATCAACATGCTGGTGTTCTGCGGCTGCGTCGGTCAGAGCGGCGGCGGCTGGGCACACTACGTAGGCCAGGAAAAACTGCGTCCGCAGACCGGCTGGCAGCCGCTGGCGTTTGCCCTTGACTGGCAGCGTCCGGCACGTCACATGAACAGCACCTCCTACTTCTATAACCACTCCAGCCAATGGCGCTATGAGTCGGTTACCGCGCAGGAGCTGCTGTCACCGCTGGCGGATAAATCTCGCTACACTGGTCATCTGCTGGACTTCAACGTGCGTGCAGAACGCATGGGCTGGCTGCCCTCTGCGCCGCAGTTAGGCACCAACCCGCTGCGCATTGCCGATGAAGCGAAAAAAGCCGGCATGACCCCGGTGGATTACACCGTTAAGGCGCTGAAAGAAGGTTCTATCCGCTTTGCCGCTGAACAGCCGGAGAACGGTAAAAACCATCCGCGTAACCTGTTCATCTGGCGCTCCAACCTGCTGGGCTCTTCCGGTAAAGGCCACGAATACATGCTGAAGTACCTGCTGGGTACCGAGCACGGTATTCAGGGACTGGATCTTGGCAAGCAGGGCGGCGTGAAGCCGGAAGAAGTGGAATGGCAGGATAATGGCCTCGACGGCAAGCTGGATCTGGTAGTGACGCTGGACTTCCGTCTGTCGAGCACCTGTCTGTACTCCGACATCGTGCTGCCGACTGCAACCTGGTATGAAAAAGACGACATGAATACCTCGGATATGCATCCGTTTATTCACCCGCTGTCTGCCGCCGTTGACCCGGCCTGGGAGTCGAAAAGCGACTGGGAAATCTACAAAGGCATCGCCAAGAAATTCTCTGAAGTCTGCGTTGGCCACCTCGGTAAAGAAACCGATGTCGTCACGCTGCCAATTCAGCACGACTCCGCTGCCGAGCTGGCGCAGCCGTTAGACGTGAAGGACTGGAAAAAAGGCGAATGCGACCTGATCCCGGGCAAAACCGCGCCGCACATTATTCCGGTTGAACGTGATTACCCGGCGACCTACGAGCGCTTTACCTCTATCGGCCCGCTGATGGAGAAAATCGGTAACGGCGGTAAAGGCATTGCCTGGAACACCCAGAGCGAAATGGATCTGCTGCGTAAGCTCAACTACACCAAGGCGGAAGGCCCGGCGAAAGGCCAGCCGATGTTGGATACGGCGATTGATGCTGCAGAGATGATCCTCACCCTGGCGCCGGAAACCAACGGTCAGGTGGCGGTGAAAGCCTGGGCGGCGCTGAGCGAGTTTACCGGTCGCGACCATACCCATCTGGCGCTTAATAAAGAAGACGAAAAAATTCGCTTCCGCGATATTCAGGCGCAGCCGCGCAAGATTATCTCCAGCCCGACCTGGTCTGGTCTGGAAGATGAGCACGTCTCTTACAACGCCGGTTATACCAACGTCCATGAGCTGATCCCATGGCGTACGCTCTCGGGTCGTCAATCCTTGTATCAGGACCACCAGTGGATGCGTGACTTCGGTGAAAGCCTGCTGGTTTACCGTCCACCTATCGACACCCGTTCGGTGAAAGAGGTGATGGGTAAGAAATCCAACGGTTACCCGGAGAAGGCGCTGAACTTCCTGACGCCGCACCAGAAATGGGGCATTCACTCCACCTACAGCGACAACCTGCTGATGCTGACCTTAGGTCGCGGCGGCCCGGTGGTATGGATGAGTGAAGAAGATGCCAAAGAGATCGGTATTGAAGACAACGACTGGATCGAAGTCTTCAACAACAACGGCGCACTGACCGCGCGTGCGGTCGTGAGCCAGCGTGTACCGGCCGGGATGACCATGATGTACCACGCGCAGGAACGTATCGTGAACCTGCCGGGTTCAGAAATTACCGGTCAGCGCGGCGGTATACATAACTCGGTGACCCGCATAACGCCGAAACCGACCCATATGATCGGCGGCTATGCGCACCTGGCCTACGGCTTTAACTACTACGGCACCGTAGGTTCTAACCGTGATGAGTTCGTGGTGGTACGTAAGATGAAGAACATTAACTGGCTGGATGGCGAAGGCAATGACCAGGTACAGGAGAGCGTAAAATGAAAATTCGTTCACAAGTCGGCATGGTGCTGAATCTCGATAAATGCATCGGCTGTCATACCTGCTCAGTCACCTGTAAAAACGTCTGGACCAGCCGTGAAGGGACCGAGTACGCGTGGTTCAACAACGTTGAAACCAAACCGGGCACCGGTTTCCCGACCGACTGGGAAAACCAGGAGAAATACAAAGGCGGTTGGATCCGTAAGGTCAACGGCAAGCTGGTGCCGCGCATGGGTAACAAAGCGCTGCTGCTGGGTAAAATCTTTGCCAACCCGCATCTTCCGGGGTTGGATGATTATTACGAGCCGTTTGATTTTGACTACCAGACGCTGCACAACGCGCCGGCAGATAGCAAGGCACAGCCGATTGCACGTCCGCGCTCGCTGATTACCGGCAAGCGTATGGACAAAATCACCAAAGGCCCGAACTGGGAAGACGACCTCGGCGGTGAGTTTGAGAAGCTGTCGAAAGACAAGAACTTCGAGAACATGCAGAAGGCGATGTACGGCCAGTTCGAAAACACCTTCATGATGTACCTGCCGCGCCTGTGCGAGCACTGCCTCAACCCGGCGTGCGTGGCAACCTGCCCGAGCGGTGCTATCTACAAGCGTGAAGAAGACGGCATCGTGCTGATTGACCAGGACAAGTGTCGCGGCTGGCGTATGTGCATCACCGGCTGCCCGTACAAAAAAATCTACTTCAACTGGAAGAGCGGCAAGTCTGAAAAATGCATCTTCTGCTATCCGCGTATTGAAGCGGGTCAGCCGACCGTGTGTTCAGAAACATGTGTAGGCCGTATTCGTTACCTCGGCGTGCTGCTGTATGACGCGGATGCGATTGAAACCGCAGCAAGCACCGAGAATGAGAAAGACCTGTATCAGCGTCAGCTGGACGTATTCCTCGATCCGCACGATCCGAAGGTTATCGAGCAGGCGCAGAAAGACGGTATTCCGCTGAGCGTGATTGATGCGGCGCAGAAGTCGCCGGTCTACAAAATGGCAATGGACTGGAAGCTGGCGCTGCCGCTGCACCCGGAATACCGCACGCTGCCGATGGTCTGGTATGTGCCGCCGTTGTCACCGATTCAGTCCGCTGCCGATGCGGGCGAGCTGGGCAGTAACGGTATCCTGCCAGACGTCGAAAGTCTGCGTATTCCGGTTCAGTATCTGGCGAACCTGCTGACCGCAGGGGACACTCAGCCGGTGGTGCTGGCGCTGAAACGTATGCTGGCGATGCGTCACTTCAAGCGCACCGAGACCGTTGACGGTGTGATTGATACCCGTGCGCTGGAAGAAGTCGGACTGACCGAAGCACAGGCGCAGGAAATGTACCGCTATCTGGCGATTGCCAACTACGAAGATCGTTTCGTGGTGCCAAGCAGTCACCGTGAACAAGCGCGCGAGGCGTTCCCGGAGAAAAATGGTTGTGGCTTTAGCTTCGGCGATGGCTGTCATGGTTCGGACACCAGGTTCAACCTGTTCAACAGCCGTCGTATTGACTCTGTGGATGTAAGCAGCAAAACGGAGCCGCACTCATGATTGAACTCGTGGTGATTTCACGTCTCCTTGAGTACCCGGATGCTGCCTTATGGCAGCATCAAGGTGAACTCTTCGACGTATTGTCTGAATCAGTCAAACTGGAAAAAGCGGATGCTCAGGCGCTGGGCATCTTCCTGCGTGATTTAACTGCGCAGGATCTGCTGGATGCGCAGGCGGCCTACAGCGAACTGTTTGACCGTGGTCGCGCCACGTCGCTGCTGCTGTTCGAACACGTGCACGGCGAATCCCGCGACCGCGGGCAGGCGATGGTCGATCTGCTGAATCAGTATGAGCAGCACGGCCTGGTCCTCGACAGCCGCGAGCTGCCGGATCACCTGCCGCTGTATCTGGAGTATCTGGCGCAACTGCCAGAGAGCGAAGCGATTGGCGGTCTGCAGGACATCGCGCCGATTCTGGCGCTGCTCTGCGCGCGCTTGCAGCAGCGTGAGAGCCGCTATGCGGTGCTGTTCGAACAGCTGTTGAAGCTGACCAACAGTGCGGTAGATGAAGCGAAAGTGGCGGAAAAAATTGCCGACGAAGCCCGTGATGATACTCCACAGGCGCTGGATGCGGTATGGGAAGAAGAGCAGGTGAAATTCTTTGCCGACCAGGGCTGTGGTGATTCGGAAATCGCCAATCATCAGCGTCGTTTTGCCGGAGCCGTGGCCCCGCAATATTTGAATATCTCTAACGGAGGACAGCAATAATGCACTTCCTGAATATGTTCTTCTTTGACATTTATCCGTACATTGCGGGTTCTGTCTTCCTGATTGGCAGTTGGCTGCGCTACGACTACGGGCAGTACACCTGGCGCGCCGCTTCCAGCCAGATGCTGGATCGCAAAGGGATGAACCTGGCCTCAAACCTGTTCCATATCGGGATTCTGGGGGTATTTGCTGGCCACTTCCTGGGCATGCTGACGCCACACTGGATGTATGAAGCGTGGCTGCCGCTGGAAGTGAAACAGAAGATGGCGATGTTTGGCGGTGGCGCGGCGGGTTTGATGTGCCTTGTTGGCGGTGTGTTGTTGCTTAAGCGCCGTCTGTTTAGCCCACGCGTGCGTGCGACTACGACCGGTGCCGATATTCTGGTGCTCTCCGTGCTGGTTATCCAGTGTGCGCTGGGCCTGCTGACGATTCCGTTCTCTGCCCAGCATATGGATGGTAGCGAGATGATGAAACTGGTCGGTTGGGCGCAGTCTGTTGTGACCTTCCATGGTGGTGCATCCGCACATCTGGACGGTGTAGCCTTTATCTTCCGTATGCACCTGGTACTAGGGATGACGCTGTTCCTGCTGTTCCCCTTCTCGCGTCTGGTACATATCTGGAGCGTGCCGGTCGAGTATCTGACCCGCAAGTATCAGATTGTTCGTGCGCGCCATTAATACGGTGCAGTGGCGCGCTAAACCCCGCTTCGGCGGGGTTTTTTGTTTGTGCGGTCTGTTCCCCGGCGGCGCTGCGCTTGGCCGGGCTACAGGGCTGGTACGTATTTGTAGCCCGGCCAAGCGCAGCGCCGCCGGGATATATAGGGCAGAGATTTAAAATAGAGTTAGAAAACTCACAGAGATAACTAAGGTAGATTTGGATATTTAATGGGGTATGACTAAGAAAAGAGGGGCGTGGGGAAGGATTACTCAGCGCGATGCGCTTCGCCCTTCGGGTCATTGCCTGCGGCAACGCTTTCTCGCTAGCGCTCGAATCGAACCTTAGTCGAAGCTTCTCATCCTTCCCGCATGGGTAAGATATAAAATTTCAACGTTTTGATTAAAGAGGGTGTTATCAGGAAGTGATGGTGGTGGGGGAAGGATTCGAACCTTCGAAGTCGATGACGGCAGATTTACAGTCTGCTCCCTTTGGCCGCTCGGGAACCCCACCAGGGGTAATTCAAATTGTAGGTAAAGCTTGAAGATGGGGCGGGGGAAGGATTGTTTGTCGCTTCGCTCCTCACCCTACGGGCCGTTGCCGTCGGCAACGTTCTCTCGCATTCGCTCGAGCCGAACCTTAATCGAAGGTTCTCACCCTTCCCCGACAAGTGCAAACTTCTGCATTGCTCATCGAGTTTACTACATTACTGTAGTGAATAATGGTGGTGGGGGAAGGATTCGAACCTTCGAAGTCGATGACGGCAGATTTACAGTCTGCTCCCTTTGGCCGCTCGGGAACCCCACCACTGGGGTAATGCTTGGTTTTACTGGCCTGCTTCCTTCTCGGGAAGCGGGGCGCATCATATCAAATGACGCGCCGCTGTAAAGCATTCGTTTATCGAAAATGAACTGTTTGCCTGCTTTTTATCCGCAACGGGTTAAAGCTAATCAATTCATTTCGCTAACGATTAAAGAATAATCGTGCGATTACCGTAAACGAAAACACGCTGCGCCAGCACCTGATACAGCGCGCGGCTCAATACGTTTTTCTCGACGTCACGTCCGGCTCGCATCATATCTTCTGCCGTGTAGGTGTGGTCGACATGGATAACGTCCTGCATGATGATCGGGCCTTCATCCAGGTTATCGTTCACGTAGTGAGCGGTCGCGCCGACAATTTTCACGCCGCGCTCATAGGCCTGATGGTACGGACGCGCGCCGATAAATGCGGGCAGGAACGAGTGGTGAATATTGATGATTTTATTCGGGAAGCGAGCGACAAATTCCGGTGTGAGCACGCGCATGTATTTGGCGAGGACGACATAATCCGGCTGGTGGGCTTCAATGGCATCGGCCATCTGCTGGTCATGTTCTTCACGTGCCAGACCTTCATGACTGACCAGCTGGAACGGAATACCAAAGCGTTCAACCAGCGAACGCAGCGTTTCGTGGTTCCCGATGACGGCGGCAATTTCAACGTCCAGACCACCGTAGTTGGCTTTCATCAGCAGGTCGCCCAGACAGTGGGCCTCTTTTGTGACCAGAATGACGATACGGCGGCGGCCCGCAGGGTTAAGCTCACGTACGGAACCTTCCGGCAGCGCGCTGTCTAAATCTGCAAGCAGGGTAGAGTCGTTGAAGATGCCTTCCAGTTCGGTACGCATAAAGAAACGCCCGGTGCGATGATCGACAAATTCGTTGTTCTGCACGATGTTCAGCTCGTGTTTGTAGCAGATGTTGGTGATGCGCGCGATCAGGCCTTTCTGGTCAGGACAGATGGTGCGTAGAACTTTTCGTTGGATGGAATGCATTGCCGGGTAAATCCTGTTGATAATGTTTGCGAAGCTGTTGTCGGGCGTTTACTGCCCGCAGCATTTTTTTAATTTTTTCCCTGAACCGCAAGGGCAGGGATCGTTTCTGCCAATCACTGGCCGCGTACCGTCGATATAGTACCACTGACCGTTTTCATTTAAGAATCGTGAACGCTCAATGATGGCGCCATTCTTGTTATGTTCACGGAAACGAGCGACGAAGCTGACAAAACCTTCATTCTCGTGGCGGCCATCTTCGGCAGCGAAAACGGTCAGCCCTAGCCATTCGGTATGAGCAAAACCGCTATTGATTTCATCGCGAAACGCGCCAGCCTGACATGTGGGATGCCAGGTTTTCACCAGATAATCTGCATCCTTCTTCACGAAGGCGCAATAGCGTGAGCGCATAAGGTGTGATGGGCTCGGTGCGACTTCGTTGCCGGACAGATAACGCTGGCAACATAAGCTATACTCGAGAGCGCTCCCACAGGGGCAAAGTTCAGACAAAGAGATCTCCCTGAAGCGATAAATTAACGGCGACGTTACGCCTGATAGCACTATGGTAACCGAGCGATGGAGATGATGCCACGCCAGAAGCAAGAGGATGTTTATCGGTAACAATGAGAAAGATTAAAATTGGCCTGGCGTTAGGTTCAGGGGCGGCGCGGGGCTGGTCGCATATTGGCGTGATTAAAGCGCTGCAGAAAATGGGAATAGAGATTGATATCGTTGCCGGATGTTCCATTGGTTCGCTGGTAGGGGCGGCTTACGCCAGCAATCAGCTCCCGGCGCTGGAAAAGTGGGTCTGTTCATTCAGCTACTGGGACGTGCTACGTCTGATGGATTTATCATGGCGGCGGGGCGGCCTGCTTCGCGGCGAGCGCGTCTTTAATCACTATCGGCAGATTATGCCGAACGACACGATCGAACAGTGTGAGCGTCGTTTTGCGGCGGTGGCGACGAACCTAAGCACCGGTCGTGAGCTGTGGTTTACCGAAGGCGATTTGCATATGGCGGTTCGAGCTTCGTGCAGTATTCCAGGGCTGATGGCGCCGGTGCAGCATAACGGTTACTGGTTAGTGGATGGCGCGGTAGTCAACCCGGTACCGGTTTCGCTAACACGTGCGTTGGGGGCCGATATCGTTATTGCGGTCGATTTGCAACATGACGCACACCTTATGCAGCAGGATCTCCTGTCCGTCAATATTCAGCCCGATGTAGAGATGAATGAATCGCCAGATGAGCTATCATGGCATGAGCGCCTGCGCTCCCGGTTAGGGCGCGTTGCTTCTCGCCGGTCGGTGGTTGCGCCCACAGCAATGGAAATTATGACAACCTCAATCCAGGTGCTGGAAAATCGGCTCAAACGTAACCGCATGGCGGGTGACCCGCCGGACATTCTGTTACAGCCGTTTTGTCCCCAGATTTCAACTCTGGATTTTCATCGAGCTTCATCTGCAATAGCCGCGGGTCAACAAGCGGTTGAAAAAAAGACAGATGAGCTACTGCCTTTGGTACAGAGTTCGACTTAAGGCATTTTTTTCGACTACTTCAGCAAATTCTGAAAGGCGATTATCACAATAGCATGCCACTATTTAGATATCGTCGGGCAGGGGAGACATCATGACGCAGCCGTTGGCGGGAAAACAGATTTTGATTGTCGAAGACGAACCGGTTTTCCGCTCACTTATGGATTCATGGCTTTCGTCGCTCGGCGCACGCACGCTACTGGCTCAGGACGGCGTTGATGCGCTTTCGCAGTTGGAAAGCCAAAGGCCCGATCTGATGATCTGCGACCTGGCAATGCCGCGTATGAACGGTTTGCAGTTGGTAGAGCACCTACGCAATGCCGGCGATACACTACCTATTCTTATCATTTCCGCGACCGAAAATATGGCCGATATTGCCAAAGCGCTGCGTCTTGGCGTTCAGGACGTGTTATTAAAACCGGTTAAGGATTTGAATCGTCTGCGGGAAACCGTATTGGCCTGCCTGTACCCCAATATGTTTAATTCCCGGGTGGAGGAAGAAGAGCGGCTATTTGAAGACTGGGATGCGTTAGTGAGCAACCCCGCAGCGGCGGCAAAACTTTTACAAGAGTTGCAGCCGCCGGTTCAGCAAAAAATATCGCACTGCCGGATAAATTATCGTCAGCTGATGGCGGTCGATGCGCCTGGTCTGGTTTTGGATATTGCGCCGCTTTCTGAGCACGATTTGGCATTTTATTGCCTGGATGTTACCCGTGCGGGCGATAATGGGGTTCTGGCCGCGTTATTATTACGCGTGCTATTTAATGGTCTCCTGCAAGAACAGTTGGCGCATCAAGGCCAGCGACTACCAGAATTAGGGAGTTTGCTAAAGCAGGTCAATCAGCTTTTGCGTCAGGCAAATCTTCCCGGTCAGTTCCCGCTGCTTGTGGGTTATTATCATAGCGGGTTAAAAAATCTCATCCTGGTATCCGCTGGCTTAAACGGCACATTAAATACCGGCGAACATCAAATACAAATAAGCAATGGCGTACCGCTGGGTACGTTGGGTAATGCTTATCTCAACCAAATAAGCCAGCGCTGTACTTCGTGGCAGTGTCAGATTTGGGGAAATGGTGGCCGTTTACGCTTAATGTTGTCTGCGGAATGAGCAAACGCATTTTTTTACAGGGATAGCTTTAACGGCTTTTCTGCCGTGGTGCTACTATCTGGAAAATTGATGTGGATATACTCGTCATACTTCAGCGTGCTGGTGCGTTGAACGGACCCGTTATCTTCGGCGGCGGAGTTTAATGTCAGCACGAAGTATATGGGCAGCGCTCCTCCTTCAGCCGGGCTTTCGAGTATAAATCTTAATTCGAGGTCATCGCGTCCTTTTCAGAGCAGCCTCAGTAGGTTGTGATGATATACTCGACGCGTTATTAATTAACGAGCAAGTTCAAAGTTTGAACAGTTCAGGAGATTTGAATGGCTGCCCTAAATTCGAAAGTAAGAAAGGCTGTTATCCCGGTTGCCGGATTAGGTACAAGGATGTTGCCTGCTACCAAAGCAATTCCTAAGGAAATGTTGCCGCTGGTAGATAAGCCTTTAATTCAGTATGTCGTGAACGAGTGTATCGCAGCTGGTATCACCGAAATTGTACTGGTTACCCATTCTTCCAAGAATTCTATTGAAAACCATTTCGACACCAGCTTTGAGCTTGAAGCCATGCTGGAGAAGCGTGTAAAACGTCAGCTTCTGGAAGAAGTGCAGTCTATTTGCCCGCCACACGTCACTATCATGCAAGTACGTCAGGGGTTGGCAAAAGGCCTGGGCCACGCGGTGCTGTGCGCACATCCTGTCGTTGGCGATGAGCCTGTCGCCGTCATCCTGCCGGACGTTATTCTTGATGAATATGAATCCGACCTGAGCCGCGATAACCTGGCTGAGATGATTGCGCGCTTTGACGAAACGGGCGCAAGCCAGATCATGGTTGAGCCGGTTGCTGACGTTACCGCCTACGGCGTAGTGGATTGCAAAGGCGCGCCCCTGAATCCAGGCGACAGCGTGCCGATGGTTGGCGTGGTTGAGAAACCAAAAGCCGACGTTGCACCGTCTAACCTTGCGGTAGTCGGTCGCTATGTTCTGAGTGCGGAAATTTGGCCGCTGCTGGCGAAAACACCTCCAGGCGCAGGCGACGAGATTCAGCTGACTGATGCTATCGATATGCTGATCGAAAAAGAGACCGTGGAAGCGTACCATATGAAGGGCAAAAGCCATGATTGTGGTAATAAGCTGGGGTACATGCAGGCATTTGTCGAATACGGTATTCGCCATAATACGCTGGGTGAAGACTTCAAAGCGTGGCTGCAAGACACGCTGGGCATCGCGAAGTAATATCGTGAGTGCAAAAAAAAAGCCGGGGAAACCCGGCTTTTTTTATTTAAATAACACGAAAGGATAAAAAATGAGCGTGCTTGTGCGATGGCGTTATCAAGCTAGAGGCGATTGCCTGATATAAAAAATCCCGCCGTAGCGGGATTCTTACAAAGCATCAGGATTAATCCTTGATCAGGAAATCGTCCAGAGATTTACCCTGTTCGTCCATCGCTTTTTTGATTACTGCCGGGGTACGACCCTGGCCGGTCCAGGTTTTGGTTTCGCCGTTTTCATCAACATAGCTATATTTAGCCGGACGTGCAGCGCGTTTAGCTTTGGTGCCAGTCTTGGCTGCAGCCATGCTATTCAGCAGTTCGTTCGGATCAATACCGTCAGCAATCAGCATTTCACGATATTGTTGCAGTTTACGAGTACGCTCTTCGATTTCTGCAGCAGCAGCGTTTTCTTCTTCACGACGTTCGTTAACAACAACTTCTAATTTTTCCAGCATTTCTTCAAGCGTTTCAAGGGTGCATTCTCTTGCCTGCGCACGAAGAGTACGGATGTTGTTCAAAATTTTAAGTGCTTCGCTCATTGTAGTAATCTCAAACTTATATTGTGGGGTGGTTTGTTGAAGTAATAATAGAGCGATAAAATCAGATGTGCAATAGGGAAGAATGTAAGGAATTCAAAATAACGTGTTATTTGATGCTGTCATTAATATTTATAAGTTAAATTGTGGGCACGTTTACTCATCTTTTTCGCACTTATTGCCAGGCATCGCAGCGGGATAACGAGCGGTCCGGTGATGGTGGGAAGTGTATAAATATACCCCGGACGGGTAAATATCAACCTTATGTATTAGCCAGCATGCATCCATTTTGTGCATTACTCTATCAGCAATGAATGATTGCGAGACTCAACCACTTTACGGCCTGGCTGGGCTTTTGCCGCGCATTCCTTAACCCTATTCATCTATTTGCCTCAGAGCCTGTATGGGTAAATTTTGGGGTTGAGAAAGCGGTTTCATGATGTAAACAAAGGCAATACATCAGGCGGAATCAGGGTTATGGGCTTTAAGCCCATAGTTATGACGATGTTATTTCAACCTGAGTCAGTTTAATTTACAGATAACAATGGCCAGCAAGTCGCTACACAAATTGGTGGCGATCACATTTTTTAAGACAGACTCATTAATCTTTTCAACTATTAACCTCGCTAGCTATTTTTACCGTGATGGACCGCTGACTGTATGCGCCTGTGGGGGAGGAACATAGTTAACTATTTCAGATTTATGACGAAGTTACCTCGGCCAAAGGGATAAATATGAAGGGTGGAAACGGCAGTGACGTAAAATATCGGTTTTCCTGATGATTTCAGTCTTATCAGGCGGATTATCGAGAGTTATCCTCACTCGCAATGGTGAAGAGGACACAGGAAGCCTGTGGGCAAAATATGCTACACTGCACGCCGTTTAAAAAACGCATCGATTAGGATTTTGCAGCCAATGGCACAACTTTATTTCTACTACTCAGCAATGAACGCCGGGAAGTCGACCGCTCTGTTGCAGTCGTCATACAACTACCAGGAGCGCGGTATGCGCACTATCGTTTATACCGCAGAAATAGACGACCGTTTCGGCGCGGGTAAAGTGAGCTCACGAATTGGTTTATCCTCGCCGGCAAAGCTGTTTAATCAGACCAGTAACCTGTTTGCCGAAATTAGCGCCGAGAACGCGCGTGAGCGGGTTAACTGCGTGCTGGTCGATGAATGCCAGTTCCTCACGCGTGAACAGGTCTACGCGCTTTCTGACGTGGTCGATAATCTGGATATCCCGGTGTTGTGCTACGGGCTGAGAACGGATTTCCGCGGCGAGTTATTCAGCGGGAGCCAATATTTACTGGCGCTCTCTGACAAGCTGGTGGAATTAAAAACCATCTGTTTCTGCGGCCGTAAGGCTAGCATGGTGCTGCGACTCGATCAGGAAGGTCGTCCGTACAACGAAGGTGAGCAGGTGGTGATTGGGGGGAACGAGCGCTACGTGTCCGTTTGCCGTAAACACTACAAAGAGGCGCTTGAGAAGGGCTCTCTGGCCGTTATTCAGGAACAGCATCGTCTAAGCTGCCGTTCCTGCTAAACGTCTCTACGCACGTTTGAGGCTCTGAGGGACATGGAGCCCAAACGCGCGTTTATTCGAGGCGATGTTTGCGAAGATAAAAAAAGCCCCATCGTAATGATGGGGCTTTTTGCTTATGCTTTTCAGCGAGCGTTAAAGCGGATTATTTCTTCGCTTTTTTCTCAGCTTTAGCCGGAGCTGCTTCTTTCTTCTCAACTGCCGGAGTGCCTTCAACGAAGTCACGACCGTAGTAAGTATCCAGCAGAATCTGTTTCAGTTCAGAAATCAGCGGATAACGCGGGTTAGCACCGGTGCACTGGTCATCGAACGCATCTTCAGACAGTTTATCAACGTGTGCCAGGAAGTCTGCTTCCTGTACGCCAGCTTCACGGATAGACTTAGGAATACCCAGTTCAGCTTTGATTTCGTCCAGCCAGCCCAGCAGTTTTTCAATTTTCGCTGCAGTGCGGTCGCCCGGAGCAGACAGACCCAGATGGTCAGCGATTTCAGCGTAGCGACGACGTGCTTGCGGACGGTCATACTGGCTGAATGCGGTCTGTTTAGTCGGGTTGTCGTTCGCGTTGTAACGAATAACGTTGCCGATCAGCAGGGCGTTCGCCAGACCGTGAGGAATGTGGAACTGAGAGCCCAGCTTGTGCGCCATAGAGTGACATACACCCAGGAAGGCGTTAGCAAACGCGATACCGGCAATCGTCGCTGCACTGTGAACGCGCTCACGCGCTACCGGGTTCTTAGAACCTTCATGGTAGGACGCTGGCAGGTTTTCTTTCAGCAGTTTCAGAGCCTGCAGAGCCTGACCGTCGGAGAACTCAGAAGCCAGTACGGAAACGTAAGCTTCCAGGGCGTGAGTTACCGCATCCAGACCACCGAATGCACAAAGTGACTTCGGCATATCCATGACCAGGTTAGCGTCAACAATCGCCATATCCGGAGTCAGCGCATAGTCTGCCAGCGGGTATTTCTGGCCAGTTGCGTCGTCGGTAACAACCGCAAACGGCGTCACTTCAGAACCGGTACCGGAAGTGGTAGTGATAGCAACCATTTTTGCTTTCACGCCCATTTTCGGGAACTTGTAGATACGTTTACGGATGTCCATAAAGCGCAGCGCCAGTTCTTCGAAGTGGGTTTCCGGGTGCTCGTACATGACCCACATGATTTTTGCTGCGTCCATCGGGGAACCGCCGCCCAGCGCGATGATCACGTCTGGTTTGAACGAGTTCGCCAGGTCCGCACCTTTACGGACGATAGTCAGAGTCGGGTCAGCTTCAACTTCGAAGAACACTTCGGTTTCAACGCCAGCCGCTTTCAGAACAGAAGTGATCTGATCTGCGTAGCCGTTGTTGAACAGGAAGCGGTCGGTCACGATCAGCGCACGTTTGTGGCCATCGGTAATCACTTCATCCAGCGCGATTGGCAGAGAGCCACGGCGGAAGTAGATAGATTTCGGAAGTTTGTGCCACAACATGTTTTCAGCTCGCTTAGCAACGGTTTTCTTGTTGATCAGGTGTTTTGGACCAACGTTTTCAGAGATGGAGTTACCACCCCAGGAACCACAACCCAGAGTCAGGGAAGGTGCGAGTTTGAAGTTGTACAGGTCACCGATACCACCCTGAGAAGCCGGGGTGTTGATCAGGATACGCGCGGTTTTCATCATCTGACCGAAGTAAGCAACGCGTTCTGGCTGGTTATCCTGGTCGGTGTACAGGCAAGAGGTATGACCGATACCGCCCATCGCAACCAGTTTTTCTGCTTTATTAACCGCGTCTTCGAAGTCTTTCGCACGATACATAGCCAGCGTCGGAGACAGTTTTTCGTGTGCAAACGGTTCGCTTTCGTCAACAACCTTAACTTCACCGATCAGAATCTTAGTGGTTTCTGGTACGGAGAAGCCTGCCAGTTCAGCAATTTTGTATGCCGGCTGACCAACGATAGCGGCGTTCAGTGCGCCATTCTTCAGGATAACGTCCTGAACGGCTTTCAGCTCTTTGCCCTGCAGCAGGTAGCCGCCGTGAGTCGCGAAACGCTCACGCACTGCGTCGTATACGGAATCAACAACAACAACAGACTGTTCAGAAGCACAGATTACGCCGTTATCGAAGGTTTTAGACATCAGAACGGATGCAACAGCACGTTTCACATCAGCGGTTTCATCAATAACAACCGGGGTGTTACCTGCGCCTACACCGATGGCTGGTTTACCGGAGCTGTATGCCGCTTTAACCATACCCGGACCGCCGGTCGCGAGGATCAGGTTGATGTCCGGATGGTGCATCAGGGCGTTAGACAGTTCAACAGACGGTTGGTCAATCCAGCCGATCAGATCTTTCGGTGCGCCCGCTGCGATGGCAGCCTGCAGAACGATGTCAGCAGCTTTGTTGGTCGCATCTTTAGCACGCGGGTGCGGAGAGAAGATGATAGCGTTACGCGTCTTCAGGCTGATCAGCGATTTGAAGATAGCGGTGGAAGTTGGGTTAGTTGTTGGTACGATACCGCAGATGATGCCGATAGGTTCAGCAATAGTGATAGTACCGAAAGTGTCGTCTTCAGACAGCACGCCACAGGTTTTTTCATCTTTATAGGCGTTGTAGATATATTCTGAAGCGAAGTGGTTTTTGATCACTTTGTCTTCAACAATACCCATGCCGGATTCGGCAACAGCCATTTTGGCGAGAGGGATTCGAGCATCTGCAGCGGCCAGAGCGGCGGCGCGGAAGATTTTGTCAACTTGCTCTTGAGTGAAACTGGCATATTCACGCTGGGCTTTTTTTACGCGCTCTACGAGTGCGTTAAGTTCAGCGACATTAGTAACAGCCATAATGCTCTCCTGATAATGTTAAACTTTTTTAGTGAATCATCTGCTCGACAAGTCAGTATAGACAAATCACCTGCAGCTGGCGAAAAAGTTAAGGAAACAAGGCGTTACCCACGAACTGATTCACTGATTTACTAAAAGAGCTTCGATTTAGCCAAGGAGCTCACCGGAAAAAATACGACTTATTGATGAGGTCGCTTCTCTTTCGGTGCAAGCAGATTACCCACTTCTGAGTACGATTTACGTGATCTAAATCAAATTTAGGCTAAGCTGACACCTTTCAGCAGGCCGTTTTTAGCAAAATGTAGGAACTGTTAATCATTCGTGAGTATCGGTGCTGTAAACATTAGCATACTTCACACAAATATATAACACTCTGTTTTTGCCTCATTTTTCTGGATAATTCTGGTGAAGATGGTTGATAAAAAGGGTATTGTCTGCGCCACTCTCGATTTGCTGTTCGTCAACGACAACTTTTAATGATGCTCCGGGGTTAACGTGATTCAGACGTTGTTTGATTTTCCTATTTTCTTTAAGTTCTTTATTGGACTGTTTGCGTTGGTGAACCCGGTAGGGCTGATTCCCGTTTTCATTAGCCTGACGAGCAATCAAACGGCAGCGGTGCGTAATAAAACCAACCTGACCGCGAGTCTGTCGGTAGCCATTATTCTGTTGACTTCACTCTTCCTCGGCGACCTGATACTGCAACTCTTCGGTATTTCGATTGATTCCTTCCGCATTGCCGGCGGGATCCTGGTGGTCTCGATTGCTATGTCGATGATTAGCGGTAAGCTGGGAGAAGATAAGCAGAACAAACAAGAGAAGTCAGAGACGGCCGTGCGCGAAAGTTTGGGCGTTGTACCGCTGGCTTTGCCGCTGATGGCGGGGCCAGGCGCAATTAGCTCTACGATCGTATGGGGCACACGCTATCATTCGCTGACCTATCTCCTGGGTTTTTCCTTATCTATTGCGCTATTTGCCTGGTGCTGTTGGGGCATTTTTCGTCTTTCTCCCTGGTTGGTGCGTATGCTGGGGCAAACGGGAATTAACGTCGTGACCCGAATTATGGGTTTGTTGCTGATGGCGTTGGGCATTGAATTCATTGTGACCGGCATCAAATCTATCTTCCCGGGGCTGGTCGGTTAATTATTCTGCGGCGACGGTAGGGCGATCGGAACTATTGTTGCCGTTAATATCAGAAAAACATATCTCTCATTTCGCGTGTTGTTCTAGAAATAAACAATTCGAATGTTTCAAAAAAATCATAATCTTCAATAGGTTAGTTTTTCCTCGCCATTCAGCTACCCGCCACATAAATGTTATTTCTTTCACACGATACTCTGGGGCTTGCTGTTAGATAATTGAAATGATATTAGTAATTTCAGTTTGTCGGCAGTGTTATGTGCTAAAAAATAAGCAATTGTTAATTTTTTGTACAAAAAACAGCCTCTGATGCTGGATCGGCGAGTGACGGCAATCGTTTTTTGGATATCTATCTGATAATTATAGATTTAAGAAAATCGTGTTTTGTGAATACGCTATTGTAAACAGGCGGGTTTGCTGGCTAAAAGAGAATTGGTTAACAAATTTGCAAATTATATTGGCGGCGATAATCGGCATTTGGTACTTTCCGGCCTGAGTTATTCGCAAGATAACGTTATGTAAACGATAACTGTTTCCACATGTAAGCAGTTATGAACAGAATAAGAAAAGCGTCCCGACAGGGGGGAGGCTTTAATGAATCGACGTCAGGCTGCCATAAGAGCGGCCGTAATAAAAAAGTCGGTGATAGCAGGCAGTAAATGACCTGGCAGACGCAAAAATCTCCTGCGCTGTACAGGAACCCGAAAGGGGACTAAACAGGCTGACGACAGTCAGTAATAATAATGAACGGAGTATCAACACAATGTCCATCATCACAAAAAAAAGCCTGGTTGCGGCTGGCATTCTCACAGCGCTGATCGCAGGGAACGTAATGGCTGCAGATGTTCCTGCAGGCACCGAGTTAGCGAGCAAACAAACGCTGGTACGAAATAGCGGCGCTGAACCGCAGTCTCTCGACCCGAATAAAATTGAAGGGGTGCCAGAGGCGAATATCAGCCGCGATCTGTTTGAAGGGTTGCTGAATACCTCTCCAAAAGACGGTCACCCGATTCCGGGCGTCGCCGAAAGCTGGGACAACAAAGACTTTAAAGTCTGGACATTCCATCTGCGTAAAGATGCCAAATGGTCCAACGGCGAACCGGTTACCGCACAAGATTTCGTTTATAGCTGGCAGCGCCTGGTCGATCCAAAAACCGCATCGCCTTACGCCAGCTATCCGCAGTACGGCCATATTGTGAACGTTGATGAAATTATCGACGGTAAAAAAGCGCCGAGCGAACTGGGCGTGAAAGCGATCGATGACCACACGCTGGAAGTGACGCTGAGTGAGCCAGTACCGTATTTCTACAAGCTGCTGGTGAACCCGGCCATGTCTCCGGTCTACAAACCGGCGATCGAGAAATTCGGCGAGAAATGGACCCAGCCGGGTAACATCGTGACCAACGGCGCGTACACTCTGAAAGACTGGGTTGTTAACGAACGTATCGTGATGGAACGTAACCCACAGTACTGGGATAACAAGAAAACCGTTATTGACCAGGTGACCTGGCTGCCGACGTCCTCCGAAGTGACCTACGTAAACCGCTACCGCAGCGGTGAGCTGGATATGACCTATAACCAGCTGCCTATTGAGCTGTTCCAGAAGCTGAAAAAAGAAATCCCGAACGAAGTACACGTCGATCCGTACCTGTGTACTTATTACTACGAAATCAATAACCAGAAAGCGCCGTTTACCGATGCTCGCGTACGTACCGCACTGAAGCTGGGGCTGGATCGCGATATCATCGCCAATAAAGTGAAGGGCCAGGGCGACCTGCCGGCTTATGGTTACACGCCGCCTTATACCGATGGCGCGAAGCTGACCGAACCTGAGTGGTTCAAATGGTCGCAAGAAAAACGCAATGAAGAAGGTAAAAAACTGCTGGCAGAAGCGGGTTATACCGCCGATAAACCGCTGACCTTCAACCTGCTGTACAACACCTCAGATTTACACAAGAAGCTGGCTATTGCTGCGGCATCGCTGTGGCGTAAGAACCTGGGCGTTGAAGTGAAGCTGGTGAACCAGGAGTGGAAGACCTTCCTCGACACGCGTCACCAGGGGACCTACGATGTCGCGCGCGCCGGCTGGTGTGCGGACTACAACGAACCGACTTCTTTCCTCAACACCATGCTGTCCGGCAGCTCGATGAACACCGCTCACTATAAGAGCGAAGCGTTCGATAAGATCATGGCTGAGTCGGTAAAAGCCGCCAACGAAGAGCAGCGTACCGCCGCGTATGCGAAGGCTGAGCAGCAGTTGGATAAAGATACCGCTATCGTACCGGTCTATTACTACGTTAACGCCCGCCTGGTGAAACCATGGGTTGGCGGCTACACCGGTAAAGACCCGATGGATAACGTCTATACCAAAGATCTGTACGTTATCAAGCATTAATGGCAATACGTGGGGCGAGCGTGAGCTCGCCCCATCGTGTCTTATTTGAGAGCAGTGCAAAGGCACATGCCAGAAGGTACGGGCAATGTTGAAATTTATATTACGTCGCTGTCTGGAAGCGATTCCGACGCTATTTATCCTTATTACGATCTCCTTCTTCATGATGCGCCTTGCGCCGGGCAGCCCGTTTACGGGCGAGCGTACGCTGCCGCCCGAAGTCATGGCCAACATCGAAGCAAAATATCACTTAAACGATCCTATCCTGGTGCAGTACGGTAATTACCTGAAGCAGTTAGCTCACGGTGATTTCGGCCCTTCCTTTAAATATAAAGATTATTCCGTTAACGATCTGGTGGCAGTGAGCTTCCCGGTGTCGGCAAAATTAGGCGCGGCGGCATTTCTGCTGGCGGTTATTTTTGGCGTCACGGCGGGCGTGATTGCGGCATTAAAACAGAACACTAAATGGGATTATGCGGTGATGGGGGTGGCGATGACCGGGGTGGTGATACCCAGCTTCGTTGTCGCGCCGCTGCTGGTCATGATATTTGCGATTACGCTGCACTGGCTCCCCGGTGGGGGCTGGAACGGTGGTGCGCTCAAATTCATGATCCTGCCGATGGTCGCGCTGTCTCTGGCCTATATCGCCAGTATCGCGCGTATTACCCGTGGCTCGATGATTGAAGTTTTACACTCCAACTTTATTCGGACCGCGCGCGCAAAAGGGCTACCGATGCGGCGGATTATTTTCCGCCACGCGTTAAAACCCGCGCTGCTGCCGGTACTTTCGTATATGGGGCCTGCCTTCGTCGGTATTATTACCGGTTCGATGGTGATTGAAACCATCTACGGCTTGCCGGGGATTGGACAGTTGTTCGTTAACGGAGCGCTTAACCGCGATTACTCCCTGGTGCTTAGCCTGACGATTCTGGTTGGCGCGTTAACGATCCTGTTTAACGCGGTGGTAGACGTTCTTTACGCCGTTATCGATCCGAAAATCCGTTACTAAGGCTGGAGCTCGCTATGATGTTAAGTAAAAAGAACAGCGAGGCGCTGGAGAGTTTCAGTGAGAAGCTGGAAGTCGAAGGGCGCAGTCTGTGGCAGGACGCGCGCCGGCGCTTTATGCATAACCGTGCGGCGGTTGCCAGCCTTATTGTGCTGGTGCTGATTGCACTCTTCGTGACGCTGGCGCCGATGGTATCGCAGTTTTCCTACTTTGATACGGATTGGGGCATGATGTCCAATGCGCCGGATATGGAGTCCGGGCACTACTTCGGTACCGACTCTTCCGGGCGAGACCTGCTGGTTCGTGTGGCAATCGGTGGGCGTATCTCACTGATGGTGGGCATTGCCGCTGCGCTGGTGGCCGTTATCGTGGGGACGCTGTACGGCTCGCTCTCTGGCTATCTCGGCGGTAAAGTCGATTCGGTGATGATGCGCCTGCTGGAAATTCTCAACTCCTTCCCGTTCATGTTCTTCGTGATTTTGCTGGTAACCTTCTTCGGCCAAAACATCCTGCTGATTTTCGTTGCTATCGGGATGGTTTCCTGGCTGGATATGGCGCGTATTGTGCGCGGTCAGACGCTTAGCCTGAAACGTAAAGAGTTTATTGAGGCGGCCCAGGTCGGCGGCGTCTCTACCGCCAGCATCGTTATCCGTCATATCGTACCGAACGTGCTCGGGGTCGTCGTCGTGTATGCCTCACTGTTGGTGCCAAGCATGATTCTGTTCGAATCCTTCCTGAGCTTCCTCGGTCTGGGAACGCAAGAGCCACTGAGCAGTTGGGGCGCGCTGCTAAGCGATGGCGCCAACTCGATGGAAGTGTCGCCGTGGCTGCTGCTGTTCCCGGCTGGATTCCTGGTCGTGACGCTGTTTTGTTTCAACTTTATCGGCGATGGCCTGCGTGATGCCCTCGATCCGAAAGACCGTTAAGGAGTGTTGCCATGAGCATAATTGAAACGGCAACAACGTCGCAGCGGTTGCTGGACGTAAAAGATCTGCGCGTCACCTTTAAAACGCCTGACGGCGATGTGACTGCCGTCAATGACCTCAACTTCAGTCTGCATGCGGGCGAGACGCTGGGTATTGTAGGTGAATCCGGTTCGGGTAAATCACAAACCGCGTTTGCGCTGATGGGGTTGCTGGCGAGTAATGGACGGATCGGCGGTTCGGCGCTGTTTAACGGGAAAGAGATCCTCAACCTGCCGGAACATGCGCTAAACAAACTGCGCGCCGAGCAGATTTCGATGATTTTCCAGGATCCCATGACCTCCCTGAACCCATATATGAGGGTAGGCGAGCAGTTGATGGAAGTGCTGATGCTGCATAAAGGCATGGGCAAGGCTGAAGCGTTTGAAGAGTCGGTCAAAATGCTGGATGCGGTCAAAATGCCGGAAGCGCGCAAGCGGATGAAAATGTATCCGCACGAATTTTCCGGCGGCATGCGTCAGCGCGTGATGATCGCGATGGCTTTGCTGTGTCGGCCAAAACTGCTGATTGCCGATGAGCCCACCACCGCGCTGGACGTGACCGTTCAGGCGCAGATTATGACGCTGTTGAACGAACTTAAGCGTGAATTCAATACAGCGATTATCATGATTACCCACGATCTCGGCGTCGTTGCAGGGATCTGCGATAAGGTGCTGGTGATGTACGCAGGCCGCACGATGGAATATGGCAAAGCGCGCGATGTTTTCTATCAGCCTGCGCATCCGTACTCTATTGGTCTGCTGAATGCGGTTCCACGTCTGGACGGTGAAGGCGAATCGCTGCTGACCATTCCCGGCAACCCACCAAACTTGTTACGTTTGCCGACTGGCTGCCCGTTCCAGCCTCGCTGTCCGCATGCGATGGAGGTGTGCAGCAGCGCGCCGCCGCTGGAAGAGTTTGCACCAGGCCGTTTACGTGCCTGCTTTAAGACCGTGGGGGAGCTGGTATGAACGCCGTGACTGACGAAAGAAAAGTACTGCTCGAAATCGCGGATTTAAAGGTCCACTTCGAGATTAAAGATGGCAAGCAGTGGTTCTGGCAGCCGCCGAAAACGCTGAAAGCAGTCGATGGCGTCACGCTGCGACTGTATGAGGGCGAAACGCTAGGGGTAGTAGGCGAGTCCGGCTGCGGGAAATCAACCTTTGCGCGAGCCATTATCGGTCTGGTGAAAGCCACCGACGGTAAAGTGGCCTGGCTGGGGAAAGACCTGCTCGGCATGAAGCCGGATGAGTGGCGCAATGTGCGAAGCGATATTCAGATGATTTTCCAGGATCCGCTGGCGTCGTTGAACCCACGTATGACCATCGGTGAGATCATCGCCGAGCCGCTGCGTACCTACTATCCGAAAATGCCGCGTCAGGAAGTGCGCGACAAAGTGAAAACCATGATGATGAAGGTGGGGCTGCTGCCTAACCTCGTCAACCGCTATCCGCATGAGTTTTCCGGCGGCCAGTGCCAGCGTATTGGTATTGCGCGCGCGCTGATCCTTGAACCGAAATTGATTATCTGCGATGAACCCGTCTCGGCGCTGGACGTGTCGATTCAGGCGCAGGTGGTCAACCTGCTGCAGCAGCTACAGCGTGAGATGGGACTGTCGCTGATCTTCATTGCCCACGATCTGGCGGTGGTGAAGCATATTTCCGATCGCGTATTGGTGATGTATTTAGGGCATGCGGTTGAGCTGGGCACCTACGACGAGGTGTACAACAACCCGTTGCATCCGTACACCAGGGCGCTGATGTCCGCCGTACCGGTGCCCGATCCCGACCTGGAGCAGAATAAAACTATTCAGCTTCTGGAAGGCGAACTGCCTTCGCCGATCAACCCGCCGTCAGGCTGTGTATTCCGTACCCGTTGCCCGCTGGCGGGGCCAGAATGTGCGCAAACGCGTCCACTTCTGGAAGGAAGTTTCCGTCACGCCGTTTCCTGTCTCAAGGTTGACCCGTTATAATCGTCAGGGCTGGCAGGTTGCCAGCCCTTATTCTTTATACGAGGCTTCATCGTGACCGGTATTAGCGCTTTGCGCCATCGTCTTTATCATTTCTTATTCGATCAACGTACGCGGACCGGGCGCCGGTTTGAAGCACTGTGCGGTTGTTTTGCCTTATTAAGCGTTATCACTATCTTTATTGAGTCCGGTATCGGGACAACCTACCATCTGACCTACGATGAGTGGCATGCTTTTGTCTGGCTGGAAATTGCCTTTACGCTGGTCTTTACGCTGGAATATTTCCTGCGTCTATTCTGCTGGCCCAATCCCGCGCGTTATGTTTTCAGCTTCTGGGGGGTTATCGACCTCGCCACCATTCTACCGTTTTACGTGATCATGCTATGGCCTGAAATCGGCGTGGAATATTTGTTTGCCTGGCGAGCGATGCGCGTGATTCGCGTACTGCGAATTTTGAAGCTACTCCGGTTGATGCCTGCGTTGAACAGTCTGTGGAGCGCGATCGTTAACTCCCGACATCAGCTTATTCTATTCTACGCGTTTATCGGCATCGTGATGATCGTGGCCGGAGCGCTTATGTATGGCATAGAAGGGCCGGTGAATGGTTTTACCACGTTGAGCACGGCGGTATATTGGGCGATTGTTACGGTCACGACGGTGGGCTATGGCGATATAACACCGCATACCGCAGCGGGCAGAATGGTGGCGTCTATTCTGATTTTGATCGGTTATTCCGTGATCGCGATTCCGACGGGGATTATTACCGCGCAGATGACCAGCGAATTCCAGAAACGTCGTCAGGAACGGGTGTGCCCGCATTGTAAACAGCGACACCACGAGCCAACCGCGCGCTATTGCAACGGCTGCGGTACAGCACTTCCTCGGCAACAATAATTTGCCGATAAAAAAGGGCAGCGTGGCTGCCCTTTAACGTATTACTCGCGCCAGAGAATATGGCAAAGCTTGTGATCTTTCTCGCGACACAGCAGCACGCGGGCGAAAATGTCGTTAATCTCACCGCCGTCTGTTTCCGCCAGACCGATCACGACTTCGGCGAAGAAATCGGGATTCAGATCGAAATCCACGTGATCTTTCCAGTCTTCGGAAGGGTCAAACAGCTCGGCGCCCCCGCGCTCTTCAAACTGCAGATTGAACAGTATGATGTCGGCCGGGTCGAGGTTGTCACCCGCAAGCTCAAGAAAAATATCATAAGCCTGTTCGAGCGTTTCATCTTCGGTCAGACGATTGTTTAAATCCATATCCATGATGGCTACCTGTTGAGTGCTAATGGGCACGTTTTACAGTAATGGGCTAAAGAAGTAAAACAGTCGTTCGGCGATGCGATGCCAGAATGGACGTTTCACCCACAGTCGCGCATCCAGCAGACGCGAACGGGAAATATAGTCGTCCTGTACGGCCGCAAGATCGCTGCCGAATCCGCTATCATCTATCACCAACGTAATCTCGAAGTTGAGCCACAGGCTGCGCATGTCGAGGTTAACCGTTCCGACCAGACTCAGCTCGCCGTCGACCAGCACGCTCTTGGTATGCAACAAGCCCCCTTCAAACTGATAGATTTTGACGCCCGCCGCCAGCAGTTCCGTAAAGAAGGCTCGACTGGCCCAGCCAACCAGCACCGAGTCATTTTTACGCGGTAAGATGATGCTCACATCAACCCCACGCTGCGCGGCGGTGCAGATGGCGTGCAGCAAATCCTCACTCGGGACAAAGTACGGCGTCGTCATGATCAGATACTCGCGAGCGGAATACGCCGCGGTGAGCAGCGCCTGATGAATCAGGTCTTCCGGGAAGCCAGGCCCGGACGCAATCGTCTGGATGGTATGCCCGCTGGCTTCTTCAAAAGGCATGATATTGAGATCAGGCGTCGGCGGTAAAATGCGTTTGCCGGTCTCAATCTCCCAGTCGCAGGAGTAAACGATGCCCATGCCGGTGGCGATAGGGCCTTCCATACGCGCCATCAGGTCAATCCACTGGCCGACTCCAGAGTCTTGCTTAAAGAAGCGCGGGTCGACCATGTTCATACTGCCGGTGTAGGCAATATAGTTGTCGATCATGATCATTTTGCGATGCTGGCGTAAATCCATCCGGCGCAGGAATACACGCATCAGATTCACCTTTAGCGCTTCAACGACCTCGATGCCCGCATTGCGCATCATGGCTGCCCAAGGGCTGCGGAAGAAGGCTACGCTGCCCGCGGAGTCCAGCATCAATCGGCAGTGCACGCCACGACGGGCTGCGGCCATCAGCGATTCCGCAACCTGGTCGGCCATACCGCCAGGCTGCCAGATATAAAAGACCATCTCAATATTGTGTCGCGCCAGCTGAATATCGCGAATGATTGCCTGCATCACGTCGTCAGACTCGGTCAATAGCTGTAGCTGATTACCCTTGAGGCCCGCGATACCCTGGCGGCGTTCACAGAGTTTAAATAGTGAAGAGGCGACCTGGCTGTTGTTTTCGGCGAAGATATGTTTGCAGGCCTTAAGATTGTTCAACCACTTTGCGGTTGACGGCCACATCGCGCGCGCGCGTTCGGCGCGGCGTTTCCCGAGATGCAGCTCGCCCAGGGAAAGATAGGCGATGATACCGACCAACGGGAGAATATAAATAATCAGCAGCCAGGCCATGGCTGAAGGCACTGCGCGCCGCTTCATCAGAATACGTAACGTTACCCCGGCGATTAACAACCAATACCCCAGAATGGCCATCCAACTTACTACGGTGTACACGGTTGTCATATTTCGAAAATCCTTTTGCTTGCCAGTTGTTAAGAGTTTACGCATCCGAAGAGATCTGGCAAATAAAAACGCAACGAGAAACCGCTGGTCAGCCATTAGCAAGGGGCTATAATGGGCCGTCTTTTTTAGCAAGAGCGTTAGAAATGAAGCGTAGTAGACCGGAAGTGGGGCGTTGGCGGATGGTGCGACAGGCCAGTCGTCGCAAAGCGCGTTGGCTTGAAGCACAATCGCGTCGTAATATGCGCATCCACTCCATCAGAAAGTGCCTGGTCGGCCGGCAGCGCAACTGCCTGCTGTTTGCCATCTACGATCTCTGATGATTAAAAAGGGCACCGTCTGGGTGCCCTCTGTTTTTCAGCGCTGCTTAGCGCAACTCAAAAAACCTTTTTATACGGTTTTACCGAAACCTGCTGGTACACGCCAGCCGCGACATAGGGATCGTCCTGCGCCCAGGACTGGGCGGCTTCCAGCGATTCAAATTCTGCAATGACCGTTGAACCACTAAAACCTGCGGCACCGGGATCGTTACTGTCGACGGCGGGCATTGGCCCGGCGGTTAGCAGACGGCCTTCATCATGTAGCAGCTGCAAACGAGCCAGATGAGCGGGGCGGACCGAAAGACGTTTTTCAAGAGAGTCGGCAATATCCTGAGCATAAATGACGTAAAGCACGGGCGGAACTCCTGTTTAAATAGTTTGCGAATTACGGTAAGGCAAAGCGTCAGCGACTGCAATGCAAAGTTTTTTGCGCGTAAAAAGACGTGAAGAGTCGCGGGTTTTTTGGCCAACTGCGGGATAAAGTTGACCGAAGATAAGATGTCTTATTGAATATGATTGCTATTTGCATTTAAAATCGAGTTCTCATTTTTCAACTGTAACGACTATGACTGCAATGACCCTTGATTTACCCCGCCGGTTTCCGTGGCCGACGTTGCTCTCTGTTGGCATCCATGGTGCCGTCGTGGCCGGTCTGCTTTATACCTCGGTACATCAGGTTATTGAATTGCCCGCTCCTGCGCAGCCGATCACCGTTACGATGGTTGCACCTGCCGATCTCGAACCGCCTCAGGCTGTCGTTCAGCCGCAGCCTGCTGTTGAGCCGGAACCTGAGCCAGAACCGGAGCCGGTTCCAGAGGTGGCGCAGGCGCCGGTCGTTATTCACAAACCAAAACCGAAGCCGAAGCCAAAACCGAAGCCGGTGAAAAAAATTGAGCAGCCGAAGCCGGAAGTGAAGCCGGTTGAATCGCGCCCTCTGTCAACGGTTAACCGTGATGCGCCGCCGGCGCGTTCGGTGGCGAACAATTTGCCGGGAGCGAGCGCGCCGTCGGTGAGTGCGCCAACCGGACCACGTGCGTTGAATCGTCCACAGCCGGGTTATCCGTCGCGCGCTCAGGCGCTGCGAATTGAAGGTAAAGTGCGCGTGAAATTTGACGTGACCGCCGATGGCCGCGTGGAGAATGTGCAAATCCTCTCAGCGCAGCCATCCAATATGTTTGAGCGCGATGTTAAAACGGCAATGCGGAAATGGCGTTACGAATCCGGCAAGCCGGGGACGGGGCTGATTATGAATATTGAGTTCCGCCTGAAAGGCGTCCAGATGAACTAAGTAAAAGCCCCCGAAAGGGGGCTTTGTCATTATGCGGCAAGAACCTTATCCATTGCCTTTTGCGCAATCACCAGATGCTGTCCGCCAAATAGAATCGCCCGGTTAATCAACGTATAGAGCTGATATATCGGCTGGCGCTCGAGAAACCCGGCGGGCAGCGGTGAAATCGACTGATAGCCGTCGTATATTTGCGGCGGTTGGTCGGGATGCAGCGGCAGCATCGCCAGGTCACACTCGCGATCGCCCCAATAGCAGGCCGGATCAAAAATGTACGGTCCGTCTGGACCCAGCGCACAGTTGTTTGACCAGAGGTCACCATGGAGCAGCGAAGGCTGCGGTTGATGCGAACTCAAGCGCTGTTGGACATGATCGACAATAGCGTCGATATCGCCAAATTCCATACCTTTCTCTGCGGCCAACTCTAACTGCCAACCAATTCGCTGTTCGGCAAAAAAGGTCGACCAACGGCGCTGCCAGGCGTTGGGCTGTGGAGTGGTAGAGAGATCGTTGTCAAAATCGAGACCAAACTGCGGCTGGTCGCTCCACTGATGGAGGTGAGCGAGTTGTTGACCGAGCA